>ENA-UOOR01000018-UOOR01000018.1-fermentation-metagenome-genome-assembly--contig:-NODE-18-length-236126-cov-44.068763_pt1 | contig 236126 bp, 211 predicted proteins | sample MGYA00245780_ERZ724029 | MGnify/ENA primary metagenome ERZ724029 (study PRJEB28704, sample SAMN03018315) | fermentation metagenome | biome: anthropogenic terrestrial biome; feature: soil...
GCAAATATATAAAGGATCAAAAGTTAATTTAGGACGGAGTAGACCGAATGCTTACTTTTAATCCAAGTTGTTTACCACCTACACTCCAAGATTGACAAGGTGGTCCACCAATAAAACCGTCACAATCAGGAATATCATTTACCGTTATGGATTGAATATCTTTCTCACAGAGAATTGTTTTAGGATGATTAATTTTATAAGTTTTATGAATTGTCAAGTCATTTTCATTTGCCCATACTACATCAAAACCAGCTTGTTCAAAACCGAGATCAAGACCACCGCAACCAGCGAAAAATGATGCAACATTCATACAACAATAATAGTTATTCTATTCCTTTTGATTTAAGAGTATTCTTTATTTCTAGTGCTACGTGAAAAGCTAAATTTACAGGTACTGCATTTCCTATCATTTTATACCCATAGTTGACATCATTGTAAATGAATTCAAAATCATCAGGGAATCCTTGAATTCTAGCAACTTCTCTTACTGTCATACGTCGATATAATGTTTCTGATCCTTCAACAAACATTTGTTTATTAACCCCTACTTTAACCATTTTTGGTGCTTGAGGATGTAGTTGGCATTGACGACCGCTTGCTTGGACAGTAAAAGCTGGTTCATCCCAAGAGCGAACTCTATTCCGAGACATAAAAATTGGTGAATAATCTCCAATAAAGTATTCGTGATTCAATACTTTGCAATCCATCCCGTTTGTTTTGTTTTTTGTTTTTGCAGGAATGGCTGAATCTTTTAAATCCCAAATGCATTCTTTTAATGTAGGTCTATGATGTAATGGCTTAGGAAATTCAAAATTTGTAATTCTTAAATCTTTTCTAAAACCAATATAAAAGACTCTTTGTCTATCTTCAGCAACATCAAAGTCTTTAGCATTCAACAGTTTTAGATAAACATCATAACCCGCATCGTCAAATAAACTTAGAAAGTTTTTTACTGCAGCAGAATGACGTTGTGCTAACATTCCAGAAACATTTTCTGCCAGAAAAAAAAGTGGTTGTTTGTCTTTTATTATGCGGATGTATTCGTAAAATAGTTGACCACGAGCATCTTTAATACCTTTCAAGGAGCCTGCTTCACTCCACGATTGACATGGAGGACCACCAATAATTCCATCAATGTTGTCTGGAAATTCAGATGAGTCAATATTCCTAATATCTCTATCTAAAAGTTTAACATCAGGAAAATTCAACCTAAATGTAGGACAAATTTTATCATCAAATTCATTGGCAATAATAGTTTTAAAACCAGCCTTGTGAAAACCTAAATCGAGACCCCCTGCACCGCTAAAAAGACTAATTAAATTCATTTTTTTAATTGATAATTTTAAAAAAATAGTAGCATTTACTATTTCTATACTTAACTATTTCTGGATTTATTCCATTGTTCTTTTACTTGACTATGATAGGTTCCGATCGAAACATGATGCAGTTTTAGCTCTATATAATGTTTTAATGATGCCATATTAATGTTATTTGATTTCAATTTTATGAGTTTTCAACAAAGATAATTAATTAAAATTTTAATTCAAATCTAATTTATTATCTAAAATTTATATTAGCCTTCAAAAAACAGAGTAGTAAAAAAATAAAAGTTATTTTACAACTGCTATAGAAAAGAGAAAGAATATTACATCAAAAAAAGTTGAAATAGTTTTATCTTTTTGCGTTGAAAATACTTCGAGTGAATGTCTTCAATCTAAATTTTAACACAGTAAGTTTAGTTTATTTATTTCTAAACCTTTCTTTTCTGTGATTGCGATATCTATTGAACTGAGAGCTTGTACTGTCAGGTCAACACACAAAAAAAATAAATAAAAAAAGTTATTAGTCAATCAACTTTCATTGTGTATGCAAAAGATTTCATTTTTATTCTTTATAATCAATCCATACTTTCATTTGTCCTGCTTCTCTATTATCCCAGGAATAATAAGGAATAAGAGTAATTGTTTGATTTCCTGTGACAGCCTTAATAGAAGTTATTCCATTTAAAAGTGTAGGATTAAATGTTGAATCAAATTCAGAGTTGGAAGAAAGTTTCAATTCATCAAACAAGCGGTTATCAGTTTCTTCCATACAATATACCAAAGGTCCGCGCTGAATAGCTCTTTTACCAATATTCTCTTTAACTCTTGGATCATCTTCAACAACTTCAATTGGCATGTCAAGGGTTAGTGTCAGGTTGTCAGAGTTATGCCATTTTCTGTTAATCACTGCAAATCCTTTTTCAACAGGAATGTTTTCAACTCTTTTGCCATTGATAGCAATAGAATACTGCTTGCACCATTCAGGAATGCGCAATCGAATTTCTTTTTTAATTGGTTTTTTAAGTAAATTGATACTTAATTTTACGGTTCCATTCCAAGGATAATCAGTCTCCTGAGATATGATGAAGTTATCTTTACCAGTTTTGATTTCAGCATTATTGCCTATGTAAAGATTTACCCATACAGCATTATCCGATACCCCATAAATATAGTTTCCGATAGATGGTAAAAAGCGTGAAATCTGACTGGGACAACAAGCAGTTCCATACCATTCTTTCCGGTGATGATCACCATGCGATGCTAATGGATTCACGTAGAAAAAACGATCACCCTTTAAAGAAACTCCTGCAAGAGCACCATTGTACAACGAGCGCTCTAATATGTCAATATATTTTGAGTCGCCGGTTAATCTGTGCATTCTGGAATTCCAAAACACCATTCCTACCGAAGCACATGTTTCGCAGTAAGCATCGTAATTTGGCAAGTCATAAGGTACTGTAAATCCTTCGTTATGTCCCGATGAACCGATACCGCCGGTTATATACATTTTCTTAAGTACAACATCATCCCACAAACGATTTAAGGCTTGAATATATGCTGTATCCTGTTTCAGCGGAGCAACATCTGCCATACCACAGAAAAGATACATTGCGCGTACCGCATGTCCGTGTATCTCTTCCAAGTCTTTTACAGGCATTACATCCTGATAATGTATCGGATCCCATTCACCTTCCCGGCCTTTACTTCCATAACCATGTCCGCGCTCTTCGAGCAACCAATAAGCAAAATCAAGATACTTTTTTTCTTTGGTTACCTCAAAGAGTTTCACCAGTGCCAGCTCTATTTCTTCGTGTCCTGGCACCCAATGTCTTTTTTCAGGTCCAAATATATTCATCATATGATCAGCCATCCGGATTGAAACATCTAAAAGCTTTGTTTTTCCTGTGGCTTTATAGTAAGCTACTGCAGCCTCAATCATATGGCCGGCACAATACATTTCATGCTTATCCATATTATCCCAGCGCTTATCCAAACCTGTTAAGGTGTAGTAGGTATTAATATATCCATCAGGTTGTTGTGCTTTAGCGAATTTATCAATCCACTCATCACATTTTTTTTCAAGTTCAGGATTTGGGTTATTTATAAGACTATAAGCCATGCCTTCCAATGCTTTATAAACATCAGAGTCGTCAAAAAAAATACCTGAATGTTCTCCAGCTCCAATTGCCGCATTTTCAAAATTACGAATTCTTCCGGTTTTATTTTCTATTTGATCAATACAAACAGGAAGTGTGGTTGTTACATGACTTTTCAACCTTGGTGCCCAAAAGTTATCTGTAATTTTTACATTCGAAAAATTTACTTGGTTTATTATCTTGGATGATGAGGATTCTTTATTCTTTGTTGTTGCACAACTTAAAACAATAAGAATTAAGAATAATGAAATTAGATATTTGTTCATTGTTGATAAATTATTGTATGTCTTCAATCTAAAGATTATTACTGCAAGTTTAGTTAATTTATTTGTAATAAATAGGTTTTAGAATATTTTCTATTTCAAAACATGATGAGCTAATAGCTTTTGCACCTCATAAACATTCACCGATTTGTTGAATTGCTTTGTAATGCTTGGAGTTGTTTCGCTTGAAACCCAAATCTTTAGTTCAGCATCCAAGTCAAAAGTCCCTGCACTTTCGATGCTAAAACGTGAAATACTTCTATAAGCAATTGATTTATATTCAGTTTTACTTCCCGCTATTCCTTGCACATCAACCAGAATTAATCTTTTGTTTGTGAAAATAAATGTATCACGCACAAGCTTGAATCCTAATTCTATCTCTTCATCCTCAGTGAGGAGTTTTCCATATTTATCCTCTAAATGTTCTTTGCTAACGGTGCTTGCATTACCAATTAAAGCTGAAAATAGTCCCATGATTTTATTGTTTTTAGATTTGCTTCAAAAGTACAAAATTTAAGTAATTCATAATACTTTTGACAAAATAAATCAAAAATTGATTAACATGCAGTGATTAACTTAAGTTTAAAGAAATATGATTTGTGATAAAGATATAAGAGATAAGAAATTATTTTCTTTTTCATCAGATAAAATATTAGCTCGAACTCACGTTAATATCGCCTTTATTGCAGTCTTAGATTTATTCTCATTTATTCTCAACCGGAAATTCATCCATCGCCTGATAGAATAACTCTGTTCTGCGTTCATGTGTAATTGTCCTGGTCTTTTCTTGATTCATCAATTCAATAGCCCTCTCGTTAGCTTCTTTGCTTATTTGGTAGTGAATCCTCATTCCACTTTCTGTTGTAAGTTTTACTTTTACTAAATTTTCTTTTTGTGACATGATATTAAGAATAATGAAATTAGATGTTTGTTCATTGTTGATAAATGTATGTCTTCAATCTAAAGTTTACCACTGCAAGTTTAGTTAATTTATTTGTAAAATACTCTTTTTAGGATATTTTTCTATTATGCTATAAATATAGTGCATTTCATAAACAAGACAAGATATTTGGTCGAATCAGCATTATTTCATTAATTTTTTGTGAACTAAACATTGAAATAATTCCAATGAATAGTTCTCGATATCGAGTTGGCAAAATAAAAAAATTACTGGGTATCAACATGAAGGTTATGGTTGCTCCGGATATGTTCGCTCATAAACTCTGTGCCTTACTTGACCGTGGAGAATTAACGAATCGTGATATCTTTGACAGTTGGTTCTTTATGCAGAAACAAACGCCGATAAACAAAGAAATTGTTGAAACCCGCATGGAAATGCCACTGGCTGATTACATGCAAAAATGTATCGATCATCTCGAAAGCATGAGCGACCGTGGTATTCTGAACGGTTTAGGGGAGTTAATGGATGAGGAGATGAAGAAATTCGTTCGTAAAAAACTACGGGCAGAAACCATATCCCTGCTGCGGTTCTATAAAGAGTTTCCGATTCTCGCATAGGGTGTTTGAATGATACTGGAAAGCAGGCGGCGAAATGTTACTTCAATTGTTATTGCAGACATTGGAATAAAATCATCAACAAATATTGAATATGTTAATGATTTTATTAGGTATATTTGCTTTCCAAATTCGAAATTGCAATAATAAGAGATGGACAACTTATTTAATATATTCTCGACAAGAGAAATCGCGTTGTTTATATGGTTATCCTTTTTTCTAATTTTCGTATGTAGAACAAAAGATGGAAGACAGTCAATAATTGAGATTATTAAGACTTTTTTTGCAAAGGAACTTATTTTGCCTTATTGTTCCATATTGTTATACATGCTACTTATAGTTTTTCTTTTATCACGAATAGGATTATGGGAGATATCATTGCTGAAAGATACCTGTATATGGGTTTTATTTTCAGGAATCATTTTATTTATGAACACAAACAAAGCCGAAAACATAAATTATTTCTCAAAAATAGTTAAGGACAATATTAAGGTTGTCGCAATCTGGGAATTTGTATTTAATTTTTATACACTAAGTCTGATTTGGGAACTTGTGCTTATTCCTGTAATATTCCTATTCAGTAGTATGCAAGTTTTTGCAGAACATTCCTCAAAGAAAAATAACGAACATGAGAAAGTCGTTACTTTTTGTAAAACGATTTTAGGGTTAATCGGATTGGGTGCAATTTGTTATGTAACATACAAGACTGTTACAGAATATGAACTTTTACTCTCTTTTGCAAATCTTAAATCTTTTTTACTACCCATTTTCTTGACAATATTAACATTGCCATATTTCTACGGTTTAGCGTTATATTTAAACTATGATAGATTTATTACCATTGTTAAACATCTTCATAGAAATGATACCTCATCAATTAGTAGAGGTATAATCAAAGCCTCTTTCAAATATGCAAATATTAATTTAAGCACCCTTAAACGCATTTGGAAATACCAAGTGCATTTCAATTCATCAAAGGACACTCCTGATGAATATATAAAAAAGGCTGCAAGGAAGCCCAAGTATATTATATCAAATGTAACAAAACTGAAAATATTCAATGACATTCAAAAAGTAATTGAAAAGCTATCGAACATAGGTATTGGCGAATTAAGCGAATGGCATAAATCGTATACTGGTGACGATTGTTATTTGTCTACGACAAAATATTATCAATTTGGCTCGGACGATATTACTAAGATTCCCAATATACTTGCTTTTTATTTAACGGGAGAAGAATCATATATCAAACAATTAGATGTTGTTTTAGATGTAGGTTTTCAGCAAAATAAGCATGAGACATTGGAGAAATTTACAGAGGTATTAAGATTAGCATTCAAAAACTTGTCGATTTTAATGCCTGATGATTTGCCGGAATCAATTCATACAAATAAAGAATATTCCAAACAGTATGATTCTCATAGTATATCATTAACCTATGAGAAGCTTGAGAGAATTGAAAATTATACACTGAGTATTATAACTCAATAAATATTCATATTTGTAAATTAAACTTGGTTGTGTAAATTAAACTGTGTCAAGTTTTATTTTTATAGTTAATTTGGTTTCTCATTTTAATAGGTAATGCCGAGACCTGAGTTTTAGTTGGTCACCTTGCGAATCTGGCGATGATATCCTTCCACTATGTTAGCAGTATAAATAAGCTGACGGATAGAGTCGGTATACTGAAAATAGGACGTTAATTTATACCAGTTGTCACGCCATTATTTTATTGCCAACGGATATTGTTCTCCCCATTTCTCTTCAAGATTCTCTAACTCATCTTCTGCTGATTCCCCGTTTACAGCATGATATACAAGCTTCAGATCCCTCAGAAAAACCTTCTGATATTTGCTGGCAACATACTTTACTGAGTTACGTATCTGATGAACTATGCAACTTTGAACGATGGTTTCAGGAAAAACGCTGTTAATAGCATCCGAGAAACCGTTAAGATTATCGGTGCTTGCAATTAAAATATCTTGTACCCCACGGGTTTACAAATCTGTATGGACAGACAGCCAAAAATTGGCACCCTCACTCTTGGAGATGTACATTCCCATCAGATCTTTATGCCCGTTGCGATCAACGCCAAGTACGTTGTAAATTGCACGGGTAGCAGGACGATTCTTGTCATCCATCACTTTGTAATGAATAGCATCCATCCATACTATGGGGTAAACCGGATCAAGTGGACGAATACGCCAGGATTGGAGTTCAGGCAGCACACGGTCAGTAATGGAGCTTATGGTGTCGGCTGAAACACGATTGCCAAGGTTTTCCTCCATCCAGTCGCTGATCTCTCGTGTACTGTTTCCCAGAGCGTATAAACCAATGATACGGTCAGCCACACCTTCTGCTAAAATTCGTTCACGCTTTTTTATAAACTCAGGTTCAAACCGAGAGTCTCTGTCACGTGGAGTCTGAACTGTTACTTCACCAAGTGAGGTCTGAACCTGCTTGCGGCTGTAACCATTGCGGCGATTACCGTTTGAGCGCTCTTCATCACCCATGCGAGCATCCATCTCACCTTCCAGAGCAGCATTTAGAATGTTCTCCAATAGTGGTGCAATGCCCCGTCTTTACCTAATAGAGGCTTGACGGATTTAAGTTGTTCCAGCGCCTTGGCTTGAAAGGACTTGTAATCAAAATCTTCCATAATGTAAACTGTTTAGTAAAAGTAATATAAAATAATTTTTATTCTTTGACACAGTTTACTTTACACAACCTTTCTACATGACCTATACCTCCACAGATATAATAATATCCGATACTCCACTGTCGCTGTCTTCACCGCTACCTCCATAGAAAGCTTTCATTTCACTGTTTTATTATACTACAGATTTTATAGTTTGATTCTTTCTAAGTTCTTCATATTAATAAAGTTTAAAAGTCGTGCAGCTAATTTGATAAGAGTATTGTCTTTAATCTATAAGATTTAGAAAATAATCAATAGCTTCTCTTGTATTAGGTTCACCCTTTTCCTTGAAAACGATTTTACCTGATTTATCAAGAATTATGTAAGTTGGGAAAATATCTATCTTTAATTTTGAAAAAATGGAATTTACATGTTTCAATTCGGCCTGTTTTTCCCAAAAATTCAACCATTCCATATTGTTATCATGCATTATTTTCTTTAATTTTACAATATCCGATTTATTTTCCAATGCTATACCTATCAACAACACATCATTTCTGTTCTTTATTTGTTGATACAATACTTCTAATTGAGGAATCGATGCTATGCATGGTCGACACCAAGTACCCCAAAAATCAATAAAAACATATTTATCTTTAGTAAGTGAACTTATATTAATTATTCTATTATTATCAATACTATTAGCATATAAAGTAGGTGAAAAACTTCCTACTCTACTACTATCTAGTGAAATGCCCAAATCTTTAATATAAAGATCTCCTTTTTTGTTTTGCAAAAATAGTTTTCTGTCTGCTACCAGCACTGTATCACCTATTTTAGAGATACGTGGATATATTGAATCTTTTGGAGTAAATAATAAGAATGTAGATTTGTTGCTAATTTTATCTTCTGGGATTAAACTAAATTTATTTGAAAACTCATTGATAGATATATTTTTATCCTCTATACATAAACTTGCTTGTTTGTAGTGATTTGTTGTCACCAATATATTAAGAAAATACTCATCTTCAGAAGAATAACTATTCTTGCCTTCATACGCATTAAATGGTAATATTTTGAAATTAATTTTAATTGGTGTATTATCTTTTAATTCATTAGATGATGTTATATTCACTTGTAAATATAGTGATAGACTATCTTCTATTGAAGACCAGGATTTTGTTTCATAATCTTTTGTATCAAAAGAGTACATCTTATCGTCTGAAAAGTCTAGATTATTATTGCAATCAACAATAATATGTTTCGTTTGCTTCTTTTTGTCTAATGCCGTATAGATGTGAAATTTATTTTTGTAATATTTTGGATGAATATCTACTCTTGTTGAATCACCATCCATGTTTTTCAAATATATCTCAAATTCTTTTTGAGATATATTTCCTGCTAAATAATTTTCTAGAAGTTCTCTTTCCTTGTTAACAACAACAGAAAATATGCTATACAATGAAAATTGTGGAGGAATACCAACAAAAGAAGATATATTCTCTTGTTTTTTAATAGGTATCATTAGAGAATTTACATATATATCAGAAGGACTAGCAACTCTATTATTAAACGAGATCCTATATTCGTTTTCTTTATCTTGACTATATGTTGAGAAACAAACAACAAAAATAAAAATAGAAAGTGTAAGTTTTTTCATTGTTATTAATGTGAAAAATATGTATCGCAGATTATATTATAAAGTATTTATTTGCGATACACTTTGTTATTATTTAAATTAATTTAATTAAAATGTTCCACTACCTCCGTAGATAGCTTTCATTTCACTGTTTTCCAATACTACTGCATTTTGTAGTTTGATTTTTTCTAACTTCTTCATATTGATAAAATTTAAAAGTTGTGCAGCAAATTTGTTAACTAATCAACCCTTTCAAGTGCTGCTTCTCCTAATAAGGTTGTTTTTATTGTCAAATATTCATGTTCGAAAAATAACGAAGATCTTCAATTTTGAAATTATAGGGTAAATTGTAGCCATTTACAAGAATCGTGGGTGTTGCCCTTAATCCAGACTTTTCTTTCCATTGATTATGAGATTCAAATTCTTTGATTACATCTGGCGTATTAATGTCTATGGAATGCTGTTTAAAAAACTCATTTTTATTAAATTTTCCCCTTTCAAACCATTGGTCATAAATATCTTTAGCTTCACCGTTTTTCTGAAAGAATTTTCCGATTAGAAATTTATTGGACATATCCAATTCCTCAGAGAATGAGGAAAAAATATATTGTATACAGATATTCTTATTCTTCCTCAATAATTCATTAATACGTTTATGCATCAAGGAACAAGGATTGCAATGAGGATTGGAAAGTACCGTTATCAAAATCCTTGAATGAGGATTTCCCAATAATATTCGGGATGTGTCTTTGTTCACTTCATAGCGGAGTTGTTTTTTTAATAGAGTCGCAAAAACATCTTCATCTGCCTTAATGCTATTTATCTCATACAGGATGTTTTCAAGATTTGAACTCCTGGTTATGATAGAAATAAGCATATTGATGATCAAAACCGATATTAAATAAATGCTGCCGGTTATTATCAACCCAAAAAAACTAATCGCGGAAAAATCAGTATATCCAAATCCCAAACCGGTAATAAAGACACTCCATAGTAAAAACATAACACTTAAACATAAGGGACACCATTGCTTGGTTTTGATTTTTTGATACCAAATGCTCCAAATACTATATGGAATACAAAAAAAATTAATAATAAGCAAACAAGGAATAAACGATGGCAAAAAACAGATAATAATCGCATTTGAAATAAAATATCCTAATCCAACCTCGCTCCAACTTAAAACTCCAAAAAGTTTTGAGGCATCCGATTCAAGGATGTTGTTACAATCACTATATTTGAATATTGAACATAATTTGTCTGCATAATCATTTTGAATATGCAATTGTTTCAAGACCAATAAATAGCTGACATATGCACCAACAAAACTAATGATTAGTAATAATATTGCACCGAAATAAACGTAACTTTTATTGGAAATGAAAGTAAATATAAATAAAAATAACAGAATAAATAAAATCACAATTTTACGTAGATTATAAAATAGTTCACATTGGAAATGTATTTTATATTCTGGCTCATGCGAATTCATATCTGGCTCAGCAATCAATATAAAGCCTGTCCATTTTTCATAAAATTTATCCAATGGATTTTTTATTCTTTTATTTCTTTCAATATACTGAATTTCATTTTCATATACTTTTTCAACAATAACAAAATCAGAAACGGTATGAGCGATAAAGGGAACCTCTATTGAGTGAATCTCACTCTTGTCTAAAATTTTTATCCCTGAATTTTTAATTCCATAATCAGACAGCATGGAAGATAATCCAAATAAATTGTATTTGTGTGGATGTTCATGGAAAAATTGAGATGTGAATTTCTTTGTGTGTTTCACATTCAGTTGTTCTAATATTGATATTAAAATATTTTTTTTCATTTTTAACATAAAAAACTTAGTATTATCATTAATTTTTCAATATACAACTTTATTAGTACAATAGCATTACTGATTAAAATAATTATATATTTTTATAGTTAATTAATATGTATTAATTCATTTATGATTCTTCAAGAGTGTATTAACCCGTAATAACCGAGCACATTAATTGTATTTAACTTTATTTATTACTTTTGTTTCGGACAAGTTGATCCGATGGTGATAAATTATACCGAAGGATTTCTGAGGGGTTATTACTATGTGTAGTTTCCCCTTTTATTCTTTCCTTCTCCACACTTTCATTTCTTCGCGGCATTGAGCCACTTGAAATGAGGACAAACTGAACCTCAGGCTCCTTATTACCCGATGGTATATCATCTTTTTCTTTTCGCCTGCTTTCAGCGTACTTTTCTCTGTATTTTACAGGAGAACAGTAATCTAATCTATGCAATATCCAATTTCTGTTATAGTCTTTAATAAATTGATTAATACTGTCATAAGCCTCCTCGAAGGAAGAAAATATTTCTGTTTGAAACACCTGTTCTTCCAGGGTTCGATGAAACCGCTCTATTATCCCGTTGCACTCCGGAGACCATACAAATGCTTTGGACATCTCCAGTCCCAGGTACTTCATTTAATTCATAAAATCAGCAGAGTTATATTGTGACCCATGGTCGCTTTTTAATTGCAGTTTCATCCTTTTGCAAACATCCTTATCTACCGAGTCAATTCTTTTGTGGACAGCAGATCTTACCGGCTCCATAGCTGCAAAACGACTCCCTTTCTTTGCAATATGCCATGAGATAATCTCATCATTAAAGTGATCTATCACACCAAAGAACCAATGCCAACCTAATCCTTCAATCCAAAACTTTTTTCCATCTGTAGCCCACATTAAATTGGGTGAATCAGTGATAATAGTTACGTCATGTTCACGCTTATTACTCTTCTTAGACCGCCTGTTGGGACTAAGCAGGTTGTTCTCCCGCATGATGCGGTTAACGCGTACTTTGCCGGCTACAAGCGCGCTTATTTTCCTTTTCCCCATGCGATTCTTCACTTTTATATAGCCTTCTGCGTTGAACTTGCTGTTCTTAATTTCTGCTTTAATCCCCTGTAATACATCTTCATCAGTATGTCTGGGCTTTCTACCACGGCTGCCTGTTTTAGGAGTAGGGTTTTCATACCAGGTACTGCTGCTGTAACCAACAACTTTGAATATCAAACGCTTTGGATAAGGTTTTCCGGTTAGCGGATAACTTTCCTTTATCAAAATAGAAATCATTTCCTTCTTAGTTTTGCTGCTAATTCGTTCTTTCTTTCGTAAGCTCAAGCTCCAATTGCAATTGGCCGATTTCACTTTCGGCAGCACTTAGCTTTGTCTCATTGGGCTTTCACTTAAACCCGTCTGTACCATACTCGAAAAATTGGTCACGCTAAAGATTGATATCGGCAAGGGTAACTCTGTATTCACAACTATTGAACTCGACGTTTACTCCACTCAACAAGGATAATACTATTTCAACCTTGATTTTTGATATAATATTCTTTCTCATTTCAATAGCAGTTGTAAAAATAACTTTTATTTTTTATTGCACGGTTTTTTTGAGGACTAATATAAAACTTTGTTAACTTTACACTAAAAGTTAAAACTTTATCATATTTCTCAGACAATTAAAACAATAATATAAAACTTTATACGTATGAAAAAGACTATTAATTACGTTTTAGCAATAACAATTGCACTATTTAGTATTACATCTTGCTATGATGACACGGGACTACAAGATCAAATTGAGAAATTAAGCTCAGAAGTAAATTCTCTGAAACAATTAACTTCTCAGATGAACACTAACATATCAGCTTTACAAACAGCTGTAACAGCTCTGCAGAACAACGATTATGTCACTTCTATAGTTGAGATTAAAGAGGGTGATAAAGTAATTGGTTATACACTTATATTTGCAAAAAGTGGTAATGCTACAATCTATCATGGAAAAGATGGGCATACACCAATCATTGGAGTGAAAATGTTTGAAGATGGACTCTATTACTGGACCATAGATAATGAGTGGGTTACAAATGATGCAGGAGGTAAAATAAAAGCTGAAGGATTAGATGCAATTTCCCCAAAACTTAAAATTGAAAATGGCAGATGGATGCTTTCTATTGATGATGGAAAAACCTGGGCTGATGTAGGACAAGCAACAGGTTACAAAGGAGATTCATTTTTTAACAGCGTAACACAAGACGAAGACAACATATATTTGAATTTGACAAACGGTACAAATATCATTCTTCCCAAAAACAAACCATTGTCCATTACCTTTGAAGAAGCTGGTAATATCTCAATCACACCAGGTGCAACAAAAACATTAAACTACACTATATCAGGTGCTACTGAAAACACAATCGTAAAAGTTATTGGTCAAAATGGATGGAGCGCAAAAGTAGAACCAAAAAATAATACTACTGGAACAATAACAGTTACAGCTTCTAATCCATTAGTTGAAGATGAAATAATTGTGCTGGTATATGATGGTGAAACAAAAACCATTATGAATAGTATAAATTTCATTACAGGCACAATAACTGTTGCTTCACAAACTTTTTCATTGCCAAAAGATGCTGCTACTGTTTCAGTTGATATTGATACAGATATTGAATATGTGGTTGATATACCTGAAGAAACAAAATCATGGATTTCAGTTGAATCAATTGGAACGCGTTCTGCAATACGACAAGAGAAAATTACATTTAATATTGCATCAAACGATGGTTTTATTCGTCATGCCATAGTATCTCTAAAAAATAATGTAGGTGTTGAATTAAAAACTATAGCCTTTGAACAAGCCGGTGGAAGCACTACTATAAATATTGAAACTGCAGGAACACTATCTACTTTAATAAGTGAAGAGTTATTTGGAAGTATTAAAGTTTTAACTATCTCAGGGGTAATGAATTTTGATGATTTTACGACTATTCGCAAAATGAGTAATCTACAATATCTTGACATTGCTGATGTGAGATTGATGAAAAATGGAATCGAATTCTATGAAATTAATTCTGGTTTATTAAGTAATTTTTCAAGTTTAGTAGATATAATCCTCCCAAAAGATCTTAAAGTAATTGGAGATTATGCTTTTACTTCCTGTATAGGATTAACCTCAATCATAATTCCGGTAGGTGTTACAAGTATTGGATTAGAAGCTTTTTATAATTGCTCAGGATTAACCTCGATAACTATCTCTGAGGGTGTTACAAATATTGGAAAGGCTGCATTTCAAGGCTGTACAGGATTAACCTCAATCATAATTCCAGAGAGTGTTACAAGTATTGGAAATGTAGCTTTTGCAGTCTGTACAGGATTAACCTCAATCACAATACCTGAAAGTATAACAAGCATTGGAGAACAAACTTTTGCGGGCTGTACAGGATTAACCTCAATCACAATACCGAAAAATATAACAAGTATTGGAGATTATGCATTTCTTAAATGTACAGGATTAACCTCAATCACTATTCCAGAAAGTGTAACAAGCATTGGATATGAAGCTTTTGGGGGCTGTTCTGGATTAACCTCAATCACTATCCCGGAAAATGTAACAAGAATAAGAGATTATGCTTTTGCTTCCTGTACAAGATTAACTTCAATCACAATCTCACAGGGTGTAACAAGTATTGGAAGGGGTGTGTTTTATGGCTGTACAGGTCTAACTTCTATAACTATCCCGGAAAGTGTAACAGGTTTTGGATTTGAAGCTTTTTATGGTTGTACAAATATTATAGAAATACACTTTAAATCAATAATTCCGCCTTCAGGAAATGGGAATATGCAATATTCGAGCACTATTAAACTATACATTCCATTAGGAACCAAAGATGCATATCAAAACCATCCTGACTGGAATAATTTTGCTGAATATATTGAAGTTTAAGGTTGTGACATGATTTACATTTAATGATATTATATCTTGTTTAAGAGGGTGGGCAACAGTCCCACCCTCCTTACGTTACCCCTTCTTACATCCCAACAACCTACGTTTTAGACAACTGATTAATCCGCTATATTAGTTTTTTAGTAAATGAGTTACTAAACAGAGGGTGATGGTTAGGTGAGAAAATTTTTTTCCAGAAATTTTTTGTTTAATTTAAAATAGCAATAAAATATTTATTATCTAATTAAGTAAGGTTACGTTGAAAAGTATGTATTCACAAATTTGAGTCGTACAAATCATTAAATAAAAAAAAGGGTGAAAAAGCTGTATCAATAGGTACAATACTAAATAATCGATTTTAAACGTTTTAATATCTTCTCATATCATTGGATTTTGCCCGGAAATTGGGTGCATATGGTCAAGTATTTCTAAATTATATCTCTGATTAAGTTAGTTGTCCTTATATTGATGGATTTGGTCAGAGAGTAATATTAGACACAAACAAAGTAGATCAACAACAAAAAAAAGCAGCCACCATTTTACTGACAACTGCTTTTATTTTCTTTAGTCGGGATGAGAAGATTCGAACTTCCGACCCCACGCCCCCCAGACGCGTACTCTAAACCGGACTGAGCTACATCCCGAAAAAGGAAGTGCAAAATTACTCTTTTATTTTCTTTTAAACAAATAATCAAGCCTATTTTGTTTTTAACTATTTAAGTCCTATCAAAATTGATAATATAGGAAATTCTTTGTTAATTTGCATAAAATTAAAACATAAAATTGATTATGATATTTACAGCCAAACAGATAGCCGATTTCCTAAAGGGTGAAGTGGTCGGTAATCCTAATACAGAAATTGAAACATTCTCAAAAATAGAAGAAGGAAAACCACGTACTATCACTTTTCTTGCAAATCCAAAATATACACATTATATTTATGAAACTCAGGCTGATATCGTGCTGGTAAATAACGACTTTGTACCAACTAACGAAATAAAAGCTACATTAATAAAGGTGCCGGATGCTTATGCGGCATTAACTTCTCTCTTGCAATTGGCAAATAATGCTATGGCTCCAAATAAAACAGGAATTGAAGAATTAAGCTATATTGCACCTACTGCTAAAATTGGTACAGATGCTTATGTTGGAGCATTTGCATACATTGGAGAAAAAGCAATTGTTGGAAATAACAGCAAAATATATCCGCAAGTTTATATCGGCGATAATGTAACCATTGGAAACAATGTTACGCTTTACCCTGGTGTAAAGGTTTATCACGATTGTGTGATTGGAGATAATTGCATTCTTCATTCTGGAGTTGTTATTGGTGGCGATGGATTCGGCTTTAGTCACGAGGGTGATATTTACAATAAAATCCCTCAGTTGGGAAACGTAATTCTTGAAAATGATATTGAGATAGGTGCTAATACAACCATCGACCGTGCTGTAATGGGTTCTACCATAATTCGTCAGGGCGTAAAGCTGGATAACCTCATACAAATTGCACATAATTGCGAGATTGGTAAAAATACAGTGATGGCTGCGCAAACAGGAATCGCTGGATCTACTAAAGTTGGAGAAAACTGTGTGTTTGGGGGACAAGTGGGACTTGGTGGACATATAAATATTGGGAATAATGTGCAGATAGGTGCGCAATCGGGAATAATAAGCAACATAAAAGAGGATTCGCAAATTATTGGTACACCGGCATTTGGAGTGAAAAACTATTTCAAATCAAGCATAATAATTCCAAAACTTCCGGATATGTACCGACAGCTGAATGCGCTTGAAAAAGAGGTTGCTGAACTTAAGAAGAAACTTGAGGCATAACGTGACTTTGGCAATCTGTCAAAAAAATTCTTCCCTAAATCAATGATTTGATGTATCTTTGCAGAATATTTAAAATTCAACAAAAAACATTTATAGAGTGAAACAGACTACATTAGCCGGAAGCTTTACCCTAAAAGGGAAGGGGCTCCACACCGGACTGGAAATAACAGCTACATTTAATCCCGCACCGGTAAATCACGGTTATAGATTTCAACGAATAGACTTAGAGGATAAACCTGTTATAAATGCGTTAGCGGAAAATGTTGTTAACACAACTCGCGGTACGGTTTTAGGTACTAACGATGTTACAGTAAGTACGGTTGAACACGCACTTGCGGCATTATATGCTTTGGGTATAGATAATTGCCTCATCGAAATAAATGCTTCTGAACTTCCTATTCTTGATGGCAGCTCAATAGAGTATGTGAAAAAAATAAAAGAAACAGGGTTCGTGGAACAGGATAAGGACAAGGATTTTTATATTGTTCGCAAAAAAATAGAAGTGAAAGATCCGGAAACGGGTTCTAAACTTATTATGCTGCCTGATGATGGGTTCTGCGTGAATTCTTTTATAGAATTTGACTCTAAATATATCCCTAATCAATCGGCTACACTGGATGATATCAATGATTTCGAAAAAGAAATAGCTCCTGCTCGTACTTTCGTTTTTGTACGAGAAGTTCAGGCTTTGAGAAAAGCGGGACTGATAAAAGGGGGGGACCTGGATAATGCGATAGTGATTTATGAAAGGGAACTTTCACAACCTGAACTGGATGAATTAGCTGACGAACTGAATGTTCCAAGACAAAATGCAAAAGAACTGGGATATCTCAATCATAGGGCAATAGCATTCCCTAACGAACCGGCAAGACATAAACTTCTTGACATAATTGGGGATATGTCTCTCATTGGAAAACCTATTCAGGGGAGAATCATTGCTACTAAACCTGGACACGGAATAAATAACAAACTTTCAAGACTTATTCGTAAGGAACTTCGATTGCATGAAGTGCAACCGCCTATTTATGATCCAATGGAGGAGCCAATAATGGATATTAACAGGATCCGCGAATTGTTACCTCACAGATATCCTTTCTTAATGGTGGATAAAATCATAAAAATGACGGAGAACTATATCGTTGGTGTAAAAAACGTTACGACAAATGAGCCGTTCTTTACAGGACATTTTCCTCAAGAACCGGTTATGCCGGGAGTTTTACAGGTGGAGGCGATGGCACAGACCGGTGGGTTACTGGTGCTTTCTACACTGGATGAACCGGAAAAATATTCTACGTACTTTATGAAAATTGACGATGTCAAATTTCGTCAAAAAGTGGTGCCGGGGGATACAATTATTTTCCGTGTTGAACTCAGCAGCGAAATAAGAAGAGGAATCGCGACTATGAGGGGACTTGCTTTCATAGGTGATAAAGTGGTTTCAGAAGCTAATTTCACAGCGCAAATAATAAAAAATAAATAATATCAGTAATTTTCAATAATGAATTCTATTTCTCCTTTAGCATATATTCATCCTGATGCAAAATTGGGTAACAACGTAATTGTAGATCCTTTCGCTTTTATCGATAATAATGTTGAAATTGGCGACGGAACACATATAATGACACAAGCTACAGTACTTTACGGATCTCGTATCGGTAAGGACTGTAAAATATTTCCACACGCGACAATAGCTGGGGTACCACAAGATCTGAAATTTGTAGGTGAAGAGTCTGTTGCTGTTGTCGGCGACAGAACAGTAGTAAGAGAATGTGCGACAGTGAACAGAGGTACTGCCTCAAAAGGTTGTTCTATTGTTGGGAAAGATTGCCTGATAATGGCTTATAGCCATGTGGCTCATGATTGTGTTATTAATGATCATGTAATTTTAGGTAATGCCACACAATTGGCTGGTGAAGTGGAAATCGACAATTACGCTATTTTAAGTGGTGGTACAATGGTTCATCAATTCACAAAAATTGGTGCTCATGTTATGATTCAAGGTGGATCAAAAGTGACCAAAGATATCCCTCCTTATGTGTTAATAGGTCGTGATCCTATTGTTTATGTGGGACTTAACATCGTGGGACTGCGTCGTCGTGGTTTTACCAGTGAACAAATAAATTCTATTCAAGAGATTTATAGATATTTGTATCAAGCTGGTTATAACACAACGCAAGCAATTGAAAGAATAGAAAACGAACTTCCGGAAAGCGATGATAGAGCAATAATAATTAATTTTATTCGCTCTTCAAGCAGGGGAATTGTTCGAGGTAATATGGAGGGATAAATAATGCCTGGTATAATTTTTCCACCTGAATGGTTCCGACAAAGTGGGGTGCAACTGACTTGGCCGCATATCGGTACGGATTGGAGTGAAATAATTGACGAGGTTACGGAGTGTTACGTTGCAATCGCTAAAGAAATTCTTAAACGGGAAAAACTTCTGATAGTTTGTCCCGTTGAAAAGGAGATAATCAACTTTTTTAACGAAGAGGAACAAAAAAATCTGCGCCTTGTTAACGTTGAGAGTAACGATACATGGGCGAGAGATCATGGGGCTATTTCGTTGTTTATCAACGATAAGCCGACAATTGCTGATTTCGGATTTAATGCATGGGGATTAAAATTCCCGGCTAATCACGATAACAGGATTACACGGAAACTATACGAACTGGAAACTTTCCAAAAGGATGTCGTGTATGAAAATCTGCTTGACTTTATCCTTGAGGGGGGGTCAATAGAAACGGATGGTAATGGGACGCTAATGACTACAACGGAATGCTTGCTGGCTCCTAACAGAAATCAACCGATGGAGAAACCACAAATTGATGCATTCCTGAAAAAATCTTTCGGCGTGACAAATATTCTGTGGCTTGATCATGGCTTTTTAGAGGGTGACGACACGGATAATCATATTGATACACTGGCTCGCTTTTGTAATGAGCGTACTATAGTTTATGTGAAATGTGAGGACGAAAAGGATTTGCATTTCAATGATCTCCAGAAAATGGAGGAACAACTAAAGGAGTTCACTGATGTCGACGGAAATCCGTATGAACTAATCGCATTGCCTATGGCTGATGCTGTTTATGAGGATGGGGGACGACTACCGGCGACTTACGCGAATTTCTTGATTATTAATGGTGCTGTATTACTGCCTTTTTATGGCTCGGAAAAAGATATGATCGCAAAATCAATCTTGCAAAAGGTGTTCCCGGACAGAGAGGTTATTGGCATCGACTGCGGCTCACTCATAAAACAGCATGGTTCATTGCACTGCATAACAATACAATTCCCTGAGGGGTTTTTGTAGATTTGTATTTCAATTGTTTATAGTAACAAGGCGACAAAATGAAAACGGGAATAATTCAACAAACTAATTCTGATAATAGAGAAGATAATATTTCTCGATTGACGACAAAAATTCGTCAAATTGCTGATAAGGGTGCTGAACTTATTGTGTTGCAAGAACTACATAATGGGTTGTATTTTTGCCAAACGGAAGATGTGAATATCTTTGACCTGGCGGAGACAATTCCGGGACCGTCTACTGATCATTTCGGGCGACTGGCTAAAGAGCTTGGGGTCGTGATAGTGCTGTCTCTTTTCGAAAAACGGGCGGCTGGTTTATATCATAACACTGCGGTTGTCATAGAAAAAACGGGTGAAATTGTTGGGAAATATCGCAAAATGCATATCCCTGATGATCCGGCTTATTACGAAAAATTCTATTTTACACCGGGCGACTTGGGTTTTCATCCTATCGGGACTTCGGTGGGGAAACTGGGGGTGCTGGTGTGCTGGGACCAATGGTATCCTGAGGCTGCAAGACTAATGGCGCTGGCTGGGGCTGAAGTGCTCATCTACCCTACTGCTATCGGATGGGAAAGCAGCGATAGCGAGGAGGAAAAAAAACGACAGCTTAATGCTTGGATAACGGTGCAACGGGGACACGCGGTGGCAAACGGTATTCCTGTAATCGCGGTGAACAGGGTGGGCTTCGAACCGGATCCATCGAATCAGACGGGGGGAATCACTTTCTGGGGTAACAGCTTTGTATGCGGACCTCAAGGGGAAATGATTTATCAGGGGTCTAATGATATGGAGGAAATGGAAATTATCGATATTGATCGTACTCGTACTGAAAATGTGCGACGATGGTGGCCTTTTCTTCGAGATAGACGAATAGATAATTATGATGATCTAAACAAAAGATTCAGAGATTGAGATAATGCAAATTATCTCTTTTTTTGTAAATTTATGGTCACATTCCTCCGAGGATGCTCCGAGTCACCTCCGAGGATGCTCCGAGTCACCTCCGAGAATGGTCCGAGGATGGTCCGAGGATGGTCCGAGTCAGCTCCGTTATACCTCCGACTATGGTCCGACTCAAATTTTACTGAAAATGGTAATCAAAAAACAAAACGGAGTGACGATAAATCGATCGTTCCTCCGTTTAATTTTTAATATTAATCTTGAATTTTGCCTTAACTGATGGTTTTCATTATTGATGATCTCAGTTTATGACTTTTTCCAAATTACGCTTTAATGCGGCTAAAAATTCTTGTGTTGTTAAATATTTTCCTTCAATATTTTCATTGCCGTAAACAAGAACTGCTAAATCTTTGGTCATCTCTCCTCCTTCTACTGTCGAAATACAGACTTGCTCTAATTTATTACAGAACTGAATCAAAGCTTGATTATTGTCTAGTTTTCCTCGATGCTCGAGTCCTCGGGTCCAGGCAAAGATAGAGGCAATGGGGTTGGTGGAGGTTTCTTTTCCTTGCTGGTGTTGACGATAATGACGGGTTACTGTCCCGTGGGCGGCTTCGGCTTCTACAGTCTTGCCGTCGGGTGTGACTAACACGGATGACATCATGCCTAAGGAACCAAATCCTTGGGCTACGGTATCGGACTGGACATCTCCGTCATAATTTTTACAGGCCCAGACAAATCCGCCGTTCCACTTCATCGCGGAGGCTACCATGTCGTCTATCAAACGATGTTCGTAGGTGAGACCGGACTGCTCAAAATGGTTCTTAAACTCTTTTTCATAGACTTCTTGAAAGATGTCTTTGAAACGACCGTCATAGGCTTTCAAAATGGTGTTTTTGGTGGAAAGATACAATGGGTATTTCTTCGTTAATGCCATTTGAAAGGACGATCGGGCAAATCCATAAATGGACTCATCGGTGTTGTACATTGTCATCGCTACTCCATCGCCTTCGAATTTGTAAACTTCCCAACTTTGCTCCTCACCGTTATCATTCGTAAAGGTCATCCGTAATGTGCCTTTGCCTTTTATGACTTTATCGGTGGCTTTATACTGATCGCCAAAGGCATGCCTGCCAATAATAATTGGCTTGGTCCAGCCTTGAACATATCGGGGTACATTTGAACAGATAATGGGCTCACGAAAAACGGTTCCTCCAACAATATTCCTGATGGTACCGTTGGGGGATTTCCACATCTTCTTCAAACTGAACTCCTTCACACGGGCTTCATCGGGAGTGATGGTGGCACATTTTATGCCTACATTATATTTATTGATTGCTTCGGCGGCATCAATAGTGACTTGATCATTGGTCAAATCACGGTTCTGAATACTCAAATCATAATACTTGATGTCTAAATCAAGATAGGGAAGAATGAGCTGGTCTTTAATGAATTTCCAAATGATACGAGTCATCTCATCCCCATCTAACTCTACAATGGGGTTTGCTATTTTTATCTTTTGCATATTTTTTTATCTTTCACTAATAGGAATAAATGATTGCAGCTCACGGACATTCCTGTATGCAGGACGAATAATACGCTTACTGCTGAAGTTCAATTCTTCTATGCGGTGAGCGGACCAACCAACAATACGGGCCATGGCAAACAATGGGGTGAACACGTCTTTCGGTAAGCCAATTGCATCATACACAAATCCGGAATAGAAATCGACATTGATACAGGTTTGCTTGGCATCTTTTCCTTTGTAATCCATAAATACTTTCACGGCTCTGTCTTCTATCAACTCAAGAAAGGCAAACTCTTTTTCACGACCTTTTTCCTTGGCAAGATCTTTGGCCATTTCTTTTAATAATAATGCGCGTGGATCGCTAATCGTATAAACGGCATGACCAATACCATAAATCAAACCGCTTTTGTCAAATGCTTCTTTGTTCAATATCTTCAACAAATAGGAATCTAATTCTTTCTGACTTGTCCAATCTTTTATGTTTGCTTTCATCTCTTCTAACATGGCGACGACCATAATGTTTGCGCCTCCGTGAAGTGGACCTTTCAAAGAACCAATACCGGCTGCAATAGCTGAATAGGTGTCTGTCTCTGTTGAACTTGTTACTCTTACAGAAAATGTTGAGTTGTTTCCTCCTCCGTGATCGGCATGGAGAATCAATGCTAAGTCAAGGATTCTCACATCTAATTCGGTATACCTACCGGGACCTCTCATCATATAAAGAAAGTTCTCGGCTACGGATAATTCTTCTTTTGGATGACGAATATGTAATGATCGTCCGAATTCTGAATGACGCAATACTTGATAGGCGTATGCAATGATAGTGGGAAACTTGGATATAAGATTGATGGACTGACTGATAAGATTATCTCTTGTAATGGAATCGGGATCGTCGTCGTAGTTATATAGGTCTAAAACACTGCGCGAAAGAATATTCATAATGTTCTTGCCTTGCAATGCTAAAATACTCATCATGGCTTTATGCTCTAATGGCATAGTGGTGGTAAGTAGAGTATGAAACGCGGCGAGTTCTTCACTATCTGGCAGCGTACCGGAGAGTATCAAATATGCGGTTTCTTCAAATCCTAATCGGTTTTCACTTTGAATACCATGTACCAGTTCTTCTACATCTAGTCCTCTGTACATAAGCTTACCGGGAATAGCCTTTAATGATCCATCATCAAGCCTCTCATAACCAACCACATCTGCTACTCGGGTTAAACCTACTAGAACACCTGTATGATCTTCATTACGTAATCCGCGCTTGACTCCCATTTTAGTAAATAGTTCTTTGTCTATTTTACTGGTTCTTTTAATGGACTCTGATAGTTTATAAAGTAAGTGTTCGTTATTCATTTGCTTAAATTGATTTTAATTGATTGGTTTATATTATGTTATCTTTATTTCTTCTTCATATAATTTAATGCGCTGCCGGCTTTGAACCATTCTATTTGCTGCTCATTATAGGTATGGGCTGCTTCAAACTCTTGGGCTGTGCCGTCAATATGATGTAATATTACTTTCAGGGTTTTACCGGGACTGAAATTGGTGAGTCCGACAATACTGATGGTGTCACGTTCTTGAATTTTATTGTAATCTTCTTTGTTTACAAAAGTGAGGGCAAGCATGCCTTGCTTTTTCAGATTTGTCTCGTGAATGCGGGCGAATGACTTTACTAATATGACTTTCACATTTAAATGACGGGGCTCCATGGCGGCGTGCTCGCGACTGGAGCCTTCGCCATAGTTTTCTTCGGCTACTACGACTGAGCCAATTCCGACGGACTTGAATTTACGTGCTAATTCGGGTACGGCATCGTACTGAAGTGTTTCGGGATTCAATACTTTATTGGTTTCGTCGTTAAACGAATTGACTGCGCCGATTAACATGTTATTGGATATATTGTCCAAATGACCGCGATAACGTAACCAGGTTCCGGCCATAGATATATGGTCTGTGGTGCATTTGCCTTTTACTTTAATTAGTAGGGGTAAATCAATATAATCGTTTCCATCCCAGGCTGGGAAGGGTGATAATTTTTGTAGTCGCTTGGAGTTGGGGTCAATAGTAATTTCTACATTTTGACCATCTTCTGATGGGGCTAAATAACCGGGATCCTTTACCTCAAAACCGCTTGGGGGCATTTCATATCCTTTTGGCTCTGATAATTTCACCTTTTCTCCTTTATCATTCTCAAGGGTGTCGGTGAGGGGATTGAAACATAAATCTCCGGAAATGGTAAGCGCGGCGACTAGCTCGGGGGAGGCGACAAATGCATGGGTGTTGGGATTGCCGTCGTTTCTTTTGGCAAAATTTCTATTAAATGAGGTGACAATGGAATTGACACGGTCGTTATTGTCGTCTTCGCGCTTCCACTGGCCAATACAGGGTCCGCAGGCATTTGCAATGATCACTGCGCCGACTTCTTCAAATTCTTTCAAAATTCCATCGCGCTCGGCGGTGTATCTAACTTGCTCCGACCCGGGATTAATAAGAAACTGTGCCTTTACGGTTAATCCGTCTTTTTTAGCGTTACTCACAACTGATGCTGCACGGGTAAGGTCTTCGTATGAGGAATTGGTGCAGGAACCTATCAGTCCTACTTCCATCTTGCGTGGGTAACCGTTTTTGATTACGGCTTCTTTAAACTCTGAAATGGTATATGCTGCGTCTGGAGTAAAGGGGCCGTTAATATGGGGCTCGAGCTGGGAAAGATTGATCTCTATTAACTGATCGTAATATTTCTCGGGATTGTCAATTACTTCTTTATCTGCTTGAAGGTGTTCCATGATTTTTCTCGCTTCATTGGAGACTTCTTCACGTCCTGTTCCTTCTAAATATATGGCGGACTTTTCGTCAAATGGAAATATGGAAGTGGTTGCTCCTACTTCTGCTCCCATATTACAAATAGTTCCTTTTCCGGTGGCAGAGAGTGTCTGAACTCCTTCACCAAAATATTCTATTATGGCGTTTGTTCCTCCTTTGACTGTAAGAATTCCTGCTAACTTCAAAATAATATCTTTTGGAGAGGCCCAACCGGAAAGCTTACCGGTTAATTTTACTCCTATGATCTTTGGCATCTTTAACTCCCATGGTAATCCGGCCATCACATCAACGGCATCGGCACCGCCTACTCCAATGGCTATCATACCAAGTCCTCCGGCATTGGGGGTGTGAGAATCTGTTCCTACCATCATCCCGCCGGGAAAGGCATAGTTCTCCAAAACTACCTGATGGATAATTCCGGCACCTGGCTTCCAAAAACCGATGCCGTACTTATTGGATACGTCTTTTAGAAAATCGTATACTTCCTTATTCGTGACTTTTGCATTGCTTAAATCGGTTTCAGCATCTTTATATGCTTGAATCAAATGGTCACAATGTACTGTTGAAGGTACGGCAACACTTGTTCTACCTGAATTCATCAACTGGAGTAATGCCATCTGAGCTGTTGCATCTTGCATGGCTACCCTATCCGGAGCAAAATCTACGTAATCTGTTGCGCGTTTATAATCTGCCAAAATCACACCGGGTGAAAGGTGCGAAAATAGTATCTTTTCTGTTAATGTCAGGGGGCGATTCAATATATCACGGGCTTCCTTAATTCGTTGAGGAAGTGTGGAATATACTTTGCGAATCATTTCTAAATCGAATACCATATTTTAATATTTTCTATATGTTTGTATTGTATGTTATCTATCGTAATACTCACTTTTCTAACAATATAAATATATAAATGTTCAGATAGATTCTTCACGAACTATGCAAATCACCCAAACAAAAGGATAATTACGGATCCTCCAATCATGACGACTGAGCCTAGTAATTTCATTGCAATTTTTTGCTCGTTGAAAGCTAAATATCCTAAAATAACTGTTACGATTGTGGATAACTGAAACAATGCTAATGCATAACTAACGTCCATATTGTCAAATACATAATTAGTCGTATATTGCATCAATCCAACGCATATTATCTGTAAAAGGAATATGCCGAATATCGACTTATTCGTCTTTTCTAAATGTTTATTTATATCAATTTTAAACAATAACAGGAGTACTAACGAAAATACAGCGCCAAACCAACACCATACAATAAATGATGTTGTTACATCGCTCAATTGTATTACTTTCTTTATAAAAATGGCTTCTATAGCGGTAAATATCATGGCCCAAAAACGATATTGAATCTCTTTTCTTCTGAAAAGCTTCCATGAAAATCGCTCGGGTAATGTGTCTAATACAAAATAACTACCAATTATTATGAGTATAACACCTGATAGTCCTGCTATTCCGGGTATTTCTCCTAACAAAAAAATGCCGAATATCATGGATACTATCGATTTGTATGAGTTTATCGGACCCATTATCGATAGATCACCTTTAGAAAGGGCTTTTACCAAAAAACCATTTCCTAATGCACAAAATATACCGGAAATTGTGCATATAATCCAAAATCTTTGATCATAATTCCCCCACTCCACACTCATCGCAGGTATTATACAGAGGAGACTCAACAAAAAGAAGGATACAAAATTGACCCACAATGCCTCCATTCCTTTTCCTGTTAGTTTCTTTTGAAACACATAGGATAAAGGATTTACGAGAACTCGAGTAATAATAGCAGCTGTGAGTAAGTACATTAACGAACTATATTTTATGAGTTGAAATGTTAAAATGACTCAATAAATGACAACCTTTACATTATTTCCTTACAAATGTAATATTTTATTATTATTTACAACAATTTTGTTTCATTTTTATACTTTACAATGATTTATTGATAACTCTAGCTCTATTATTTAATATGTATATAAAGGGTTTTCTTTTCTAAATTATTCGTCTTTCTGAAAATAAATGAGTACTTTTGCATTCTTTTTAAAGTTTAGTCTTTTATAGACCTGACTTTATAAATATTTGTATTGGATTCAATCCAATTAATGTTCAAAAAGCCAAAGCTTTATCGATCTGAAATTAAATTAATAATTACAATGAGCAATTTAGCACAATTTCTGACAGTTCTCATTGCAGGACTCGTTTTGGTGATAGCTGGAGTAACAATTGCCAAATTGATTTCCCCGATATCAAAAAACTTTCAGAAAGGAGAACCTTACGAATGTGGTCTTCCAACTCACGGCACATCTTGGATGCAATTTAGAGTGGGATATTATCTTTATGCCATTCTTTTCCTGATGTTCGATGTTGAAACTATTTTCTTATTCCCCTGGTCTACAGTTGTACGCAGCTTAGGTATTATGGGATTAGTAAGTATTCTTATTTTTATCACAATTCTGGGCTTAGGTCTCGCCTATGCTTGGAGAAAAGGAATATTGAAATGGATGTAAAAGACATAAAAATCAAATCATTCCCGGCAGAAGAATTTAAAGATAATGATTCTTTACAGGAATATATAAACGAACTAAACAAAAACGGGACAAACGTAATTGTCGGTAAGTTGGACCAAATGGTTAACTGGGGAAGAGCCAACTCTTTATGGCCTCTTGCTTTCGCAACTAGTTGTTGCGGTATTGAATTCATGTCTGCTGCAGCTGCTCACTATGATCTTGCACGTTTTGGAATGGAAGTTACTCGTAACAGCCCTCGTCAAGCAGACGTTATGGTTGTTGCTGGTACAATTGTAAATAAAATGACTCCTTTACTTCGTCGTGTTTATGATCAGATGGCTGAACCTAAATACGTTGTCGCTATGGGTGGTTGCGCTATTTCAGGAGGTCCTTTTGTTAATTCATATAATGTTGTGAATGGAGCTGACAAGATTCTTCCGGTTGATATCTATATCCCGGGTTGTCCTCCTCGTCCGGAATCATTGTTTTATGGTTTATTGCAGTTACAACGTCAAGTAAAAGCAGAAGGATTCTTTGAAAAGAAACATATTGTAAGAGATTATATTCCTGAAACACTTATCGATCCAAATACAGGCGATTCTATTGACCCTGAGATTCAAGGACCTGAAAAGTAAAAATAGCTGTAGTAAATAATCCAAATGAAAGATATAAAAGAAGTTATTCTTGATGCGGTAAGTAATGCCGTGATAGAAGAAAAGCAAAAGCTCACTGTTACAGTTGAGCCAAAACAATTGCACTCACTACTTGAAGCACTTTATAATAATCCGGAATTACCATTTGATTATCTAATCAGCCTTATTGGTATGGATTGGGGTGATAAGTTGGGTGTAATTTATTTATTATCATCTACTAAAGACTTATCAAAAGAAATCGTGGTTATCACGGCAACGGCTGATCGCGAAAATCCATTATTGTACTCGGTTACTGACTTATATGGCACGGCTCATTTAAATGAGCGGGAAATTTATGCTTTATATGGTATCCGATTTATTAATAATCCGGATATGCGCCGTTTTTTGTTGAGAGATGATTGGAATGGATTCCCTTTTAGAAAAGACTATGATGAAAATCCTGATCTCAACCCGATTACTGTTGTAAGTCAAGAAATTGAGGATGAAATTCCTCGTATCATCGAAAATGAAAAAGGTGAATTGGTTGAAGAAACAGTACACGTATTTGAAGATGATGATTACATTATAAACATCGGGCCACAACACCCCTCTACTCACGGAGTTATGCACTTTAGAACTGCATTGGAAGGTGAAATAGTGAAAAAGGTGGATGTTATAAGCGGTTATATTCATAGAGGTATAGAAAAGTTATGCGAAAACATGACTTATCCTCAAATTCTGCATTTTACAGACAGACTTGATTATATGTCTGCGAATATAAATCGCCATGCACTTTGTATGTGTGTTGAAAAGGCTGCGGAAATAGAGATCCCGGAACGTGCGGAATATATTCGTGTTATCATGGATGAACTACAACGTATTAGTTCTCACCTCCTAGCATGGTCGTCACAATGTAACGACCTTGGGGCGACTACTGCGTTTATTTATGGTATCCGGGAACGTGAGCATGTGCTTGACATCTTTGATAAGACTTGCGGTGGACGATTAATCGTTAATCAAAACGTAGTGGGTGGTGTCATGTTTGACATTTATCCTGACTTTCAAAAAGATGTGAAAGCATTTATTCCTTACATGCGCAAAAGTCTTATCCAATACGATAAGTTCTTTACGCATAACGCGATAGCATTAGGACGTATGGTTAATGTAGGTATACTTCCAATTGAAGATGCTATTTCTTATGGTGTAACAGGCCCTGCAGGACGCGCCTCAGGATTATCATGTGACGTTCGTCTTCATAAACCTTATTCTCTTTATAATAAAGTGGAATTTAAAGAGGTTATTCGTACAAAAGGTGATTCTTATGCTCGTTATCAGAATCGTCTGGACGAAATTGAACAATCATTACATATAATTGAACAATTAATCGACAATATCCCAGAAGGACCAATCGTTGCCAAAGTTAAACCTGTATTAAAACTTCCTGAAGGTCAATACTTCCAAAGCGTTGAAGCAGGAAAAGGAGAATTTGGGGTTTTCATAGAGAGTCACGGCGATAAAAATCCATATAGAGTTAAATTCCGCTCACCTTCAATGGCTGCAGTCTCTGTCATGCCTCTAATTTGTAAAGGGGAAAAACTCTCTGACCTTATAGGTATAAGTGGGTCAATGGACTTTGTTATCCCGGATATAGATCGTTAAAATTAATAATAAAAATAATATAGTAACAGAAGATATGTTGTTATTAAACTATTCCCAACCACTGGAACTATCAGGAATCATAGAATCCGTTGACACCTTTCTTAGGACTAATATGTCACCTGGATGGGCTACTTTTGTAGAAGGAGTGATTGTTTGCGTTGCAATATTAGCTCTTTACTGCATAATAGCTCTAGCGCTTATTTATATTGAGCGTAAAATTACGGCTTTCTTTCAAGCGCGATTAGGACCAAACAGATTGGGACCTTATGGAGTTATACAAAGTATTGCGGATATGGTTAAAATCCTTATCAAGGAGATTATTCATATTAACAGATCAGATAAATTTCTATTCTATGCTGCACCATTTTTTGTTATAGTTTCTTCTTTCTTGGCTTTTGGAGTTATCCCGTTCGGAATCGACCTGCAAGCAATTGACTTCAATATTGGTGTATTCTTTTATACTGCTGCATCATCTATTGGAATTATCGGTGTCTTATTAGCCGGATGGTCTAGCAATAATAAATATTCAATGCTTGGTGCAATGAGAAGTGGTGCACAATTCGTAAGTTATGAATTGTCTGCTGGTTTTGCACTAATGACAATCGTTGTATTGTCTGGAACAATGCAGTTTTCTGAACTTGTAGAAGGTCAACGCTACTGCTGGAACTTGTTTAATGGTCATATTTCTTCAATTATTGCATTCATTATATTTATGATATCTGGACACGCTGAAACAAATCGTGGACCTTTCGATCTACCTGAAGCAGAATCAGAATTGACAGCTGGATATCATACTGAATATTCGGGACTAACATTTGGTTTCTTCTATTTGGCAGAATATTTAAACATGTTTATTTATTGTTCTATTGCCACTACAGTGTTCCTTGGTGGATGGATGCCAATTCAAATTCCAGGATTGGATGCATTAAATGAGGTTATGTGGTATATTCCTTCTTATGTATGGTTCTTTGGAAAAACTGGTCTATTGATTTTCTTAAGCTTATGGGTGAGATGGTCATTTCCACGTTTAAGAATCGACCACCTACTGAACCTCGAATGGAAATATTTACTTCCTATCAATTTAGTTAATCTATTAGTAATGGTTGTTATTGTACTTACAGACACATCGTTGGCTGGTCTTTTTCCATCATTATTAGCTACTAATTAAGAAACAATTAAATCAAAATGAGTTTTTCAAAATATATATCCGGAATATTCAAAGCGTTGAAATCGCTTATAGGAGGAATGCGTGAAACATGGAAAGAGCTTTGGACAAAGAAGGTTACTATGCAGTATCCTGAAAACAGAAAGACTTTAGTTATTTCTGACAGATGGCGTTCCGAATTAATCATGCCTCATGATGAAAACAATGAACATGCATGTACTGCTTGTGGTATTTGTATGATGAACTGCCCGAACGGAACTATTACGGTTACACCCAAAATGATAGAGACAGAAGACGGCAAAAAGAAGAAAATATTAGATACACACATCTGGAATTACGGTACATGCACCTTTTGCAATCTTTGCGTTATCACTTGTCCTTCTAATGCTATAATCTTCAATAACGATTTTGAAGGCGCTGTATTTAATAAAAGCAAATTGATACATCAACTTAATCATGAGGGTTCAAAACTTCGTGAAAAGAAAAAAGAACCTGTTGCAGTAAAAACTCCTACAACCACCTCTTCAGATTCAACAGCTACACCTGCGACTAATAAAGATGAAATTATTTCAAAAGTTAAAGAGAATAATTCTTTAACTGCTTCAGTTGGGGGAAATGATTCAACAAACGTTGAAAAAACAGTTGAACAACCGAAGCAAACAAATAATAACAAAGATAAAACCAACGAGTAAAAGATTTAGAGTAAAGGTATTATGACTGATATATTAATATTTATTCTTTTAGCAATAGTTATTGTTGCATTTTCGATACTGGCAGTGACTAGTAAACATGTGATACGCTCAGCGGTGTATTTACTTTTTGTTTTGTTGGGAACTGCAGGACTATACCTAATGTTAAACTATCATTTTCTATTTGCAGTACAAATAGCTGTATATGCAGGTGGTATAATGGTTCTGTTTATCATGGCCATTTTCCTAACACATCAACCAGGTGAAAATGTAAGAAAAAAGACAAACTGGAAAATTGTATCTTCTTCTTTATTATCAATCACTGGCATTGCATTATGTGGATATATTATCGTTAAAAATATAAATCGTATTGCTACTTTTGCCAGAGGAGAAGAAATTGACATGCAAAATATTGGTATGGCGATGATGGGTACTGAAAAGTATCAATATCTTTTACCATTTGAAGTAATTAGTGTTCTCTTACTTGCATGTATTGTGGGTGCAATCATGATTGCACGAAAAGATAAGGAAGAAGAGAAACACGATCATATTAAAACAAGAATTGAAGAATTAAAAGATAAGTCTGAAAATAATAAGGAGAACAAAATATGATAGAATTACTTGTAAATTCAGTTTCCATTCCAATGGTGGCATTCTTGATCGTGAGTTTAATAATGTTCTTTGCTGGAGTATTTGGATTTCTTACTCGAAAGAACCTTATTATGATATTAATTTCTGTGGAATTAATTCTAAATTCAGTGGACATTAACTTTGCAGTTTTCAATAGATATCTTTTTCCTGAACAAATGGAGGGTTTATTCTTTGCATTATTTGGTATTGCTATTGCTGCATGTGAAACAGCTGTTGCTATAGCTATAATCATTAATATTTACAGAAGATTTGGAAATGTAGATGTAGATAATGTGAACAAATTAAAAGGATAAATAAAAGATAACTAGAATTACGTAACAACAATATTCATATTTTTCATGGAATATACAATCTATATATTATTACTACCCCTGTTTACTTTTATTTTTATTGGGTTATTAAGCAATAAATTAAGTCATAAAACTGCGGGGATTATTGGTACAATTTCACTAACAATCATTACGATTTTATCGTATATGACTGCTTTTGAATATTTTACAACACAAAAAATAAACGGCGTTTATCAAACAATAGTGCCGTTCAACCAATTATGGTTAAACCTGGGTGCGAATTTACATATTGATTTGGGTATAATGCTTGATCCCATCTCAGTAATGATGCTCATTGTTGTGTCGACTGTCTCATTGATGGTACACATCTACAGTTTGGGATATATGAAAGGTGAAGTAGGTTTTCAAAGATATTATTCTTTCCTTTCCCTTTTTACTTTTTCAATGTTGGGACTAGTAGTCGCTACCAATATTTTTCAAATGTATATTTTTTGGGAATTAGTTGGTGTATCTTCATATTTATTAATTGGTTTCTATTATACAAAACCGGAAGCTGTTGCTGCATCTAAAAAGGCATTCATAGTTACCCGATTTGCCGATTTGTTTTTTTTAATCGGAATTCTGATATTATCGTTCTTCACACAGACATTCGATTTTGGAATATTAATGTCAGGAGATGGAAGCATATTTAATTCAGCAATTGGAACTACATTTATAGGTGGTTCAGTTCTGACATGGGCAATGGCATTAATATTTGTGGGTGGTGCAGGAAAATCAGCGATGTTCCCTTTTCATATTTGGCTTCCCGATGCAATGGAAGGTCCTACTCCAGTTTCAGCACTTATTCATGCTGCAACTATGGTTGTTGCTGGTGTATTTTTGGTTGCACGACTTTTCCCAATTTACATAGGCTTTACACCTGAAGTTTTGCACGGAATTGCTTATGTTGGTGCATTTACAGCAATGTTTTCCGCAATAATTGCAATTGTACAAACTGATATAAAACGTGTTTTGGCTTTTTCTACCATTTCTCAAATTGGATTTATGATGGTAGCATTGGGAGTTTCTGGTTATGAAGGGCATGAAGGATTAGGATATATGTCATCAATGTTTCATTTGTTTACACATGCCATGTTCAAAGCTTTACTATTTCTCGGAGCTGGTTCAATTATTCATGCTGTGCATAGTAATGAAATGAACCAAATGGGCGGATTAAGAAAATATATGCCAATTACTCACTTGACTTTTCTGATAGCATGTTTGTCTATATCAGGAATACCACCCTTTTCAGGTTTTTTTAGCAAAGACGAAATTCTGACAGCTACATTTAATTTTAGTAATGGATTAGGTATATGGATGACCGTGGTTGCATTTTTAACTGCGTTTTATATGTTTCGCTTATATTACAATATATTTTGGGGTAAAGAATATAAAAGTGAAAATGGGCATATCCCGCATGAATCACCAATTTCAATGACTTTTCCGCTTATTTTTCTTGCAGCAGTTACATTAGTTTCAGGATTTATACCTTTTGGTAAATTTGTGACTGCCGATAGAGCTGAATATATAATACACTTAGATTGGACAGTAGCAACAATAAGCATTTCTGTCGCAATAATTGCTATATTACTTGCTACAGCACTTTATAGAAAACCAAGCAATATCCCTTCAAAAATTGTATCAAAAACAAAAGGTTTGTATAAAGCAGCATACCACAGATTCTATATAGATGAAATATATTTGTTTATCACAAAAAGTGTCATTTTCAAAGGTATTTCTCAACCATTTGCATGGTTTGATAGACATATAATCGATGGAGCAATGAATGGACTTGCTTGGATAACAAATTGGACATCTTTAAAAATAAGAGGTTTCCAATCTGGACAAGTTCAATGGTATGCATATGTTTTCCTACTAGGAACTTTGTTAATAACCATTTTAGCTATAGCTATTTAAACATTAAAGATTAAAAGAACAAGAAATATGAACTTCTTATCGATATTTGTATTGATTCCAGTGTTAATGATATTAGCACTATTCCTTTCAAAGAAAAGAAACCAAATACTAGGAGTAATGGTAACAGGCAGTACATTATTAATTGGCTTGTCTATATATTTGGTTATTAAATACATTATAACAAGAGCTGGAGGAGCAACAGACCCCATGCTTTTTACTTCTACAATAACATGGTATGAACCTTTGAATATTCATTATTCAGTTGGAGTTGATGCTGTTTCAGTAGCAATGTTATGTTTATCTTCTATTATTGTATTTACAGGAACTTTTGTTTCATGGAAAATTGAACCACTAACAAAAGAATTTTTCTTGTGGTATTGCTTATTAGCAATTGGTGTGTTCGGCTTTTTTATCTCTACGGATATTTTTACAATGTTTATGTTCTATGAAACAGCCTTAATACCAATGTTTTTACTAATTGGAATTTGGGGAAGTGGAAGAAAAGAATATTCAGCAATGAAACTGACATTAATGTTAATGGGAGCCTCAGCATTGCTTCTTGTTGGCATATTGGGAATTTACTTTAGTTCTGGTGCAACTAGTATGAATATATTAGATATAAAAAATGCTAACATTCCCCTAAATCAACAATATCTCTTTTTCATACTTACATTTGTAGGATTCGGAGTTTTGGGAGCAATGTTCCCATTCCACACATGGTCACCCGATGGTCACGCTTCAGCACCCACTGCTGTATCAATGCTACATGCTGGTGTTTTAATGAAATTAGGTGGATATGGATGTTTCCGTGTTGCAATATATTTAATGCCGGAGGCAGCTGAACAACTTGCTCCTTTCTTTCTTATTCTAACTGGAATTGGAGTTGTTTATGGAGCTTTTACTGCGTGCGTGCAAACTGATTTAAAATATATAAATGCATATTCTTCTGTTAGTCACTGTAACTTGGTTTTATTTGCAATTTTAATGCTTAACCAAACAGCCATGACAGGAGCAGTACTTCAAATGCTTTCTCATGGATTAATGACTGCTCTCTTCTTTGCTTTAATCGGTATGATTTATGGTAGAACACATACTAGATTAATCACAGAAATGGGTGGATTAATTAAAATAATGCCATTCCTTGGAGTTTGCTTCGTAATTGCAGGACTTGCATCTTTAGGATTACCTGGCTTAAGTGGTTTTGTTTCGGAAATGACAATATTTGTAGGTGCATTTGAAAATACTGATGCATTCAGAAGAACGCTTACTATTATTTCAACTGCATCTATAGTAATCACAGCTGTATATATTTTAAGAATGGTTGGTAAATTTCTTTTAGGACCATTACAAAATCAAGAACATGCAAAACTAGATGATGCTCATTGGTTTGAAAGATTAGCAGTTATTATTTTAATTGCAGGAATAGTATATATAGGTTCTTTTCCAACTGATTTAGCAGATATGCTGAACAACAGCATTGGAAATGTTGTAGCACAAGTAATGAGATAATTTTTAAATATTATAAAGTTAAGAATACTTATAGAATAAAAGATATGGATTTTAGTGATTTCTTATATATGCGTAGCGAGTTATCGCTTCTAATTGTAGTTATTTTTTTATTACTCTATGACATCATTGCAGGCAAAAAAAGCATGGTCTATTTTCAACCGATAGCTATTGTACTTTTTGCAATCCACACAATTGTTACAATTATTCCATACGGAACTGGTGAAGCGTTTGGTGGTATGTATCAAAATTATCCAATGATGACTGTGGTTAAGAGTATATTAAACATTGCCACATTTATAGTATTTCTTCAAGCAAAAAATTGGTTTGATACAGATAAATTCAAAAATGAACGTGGTGAATTTTACTTCCTGACCTTGATAACATTATTGGGAATGTATTTTATGATTTCAAGCGGGAATTTCTTGTTATTCTATATTGGATTAGAAATGGCCTCTATTCCAATGGCTACTTTGATAGCATTGGATAAAAAGAATTTGAAATCTGCAGAAGCTGGGATTAAGTATATTTTGTCTGCAGCTTTTTCATCAGGTATAATGTTATTTGGAATATCCTATATTTACGGAACTTCGGGAACTTTATACTTCAACGATTTACCGCAGTTAATCCATAACACTGATCCACTCCAGATAATGGGATTTGTTTTCTTTATTGTCGGCTTATTTTTCAAAATTTCACTTGTTCCATTCCACTTGTGGACAGCAGATGTTTATGAAGGTGCACCTACAAATGTGACATCTTATTTATCAGTTGTTTCGAAAGGTTCAGCATCATTCGTATTGATGACACTATTATACAAGGTGTTTGTAAATCTCATCGTGGAATGGCAAACAATACTTTTCTGGATAATTATTATCAGTATAACTTTAGCAAACCTTTTTGCTATTCGACAAAAAAACATGAAACGATTCCTTGCATTTTCTTCTATTTCTCAAGCAGGATATATTTTACTTGGAATTATTGGAGGAACAGCATATGGAATGACTACATTAGTTTACTATATATTTGTATATGTATTTTCTAATTTAGCAGCTTTCGGAGTAATATCGACAATAGAAAATAAATCAGGAAAATTAAATATTGATGAATACAAAGGTTTATATAGCACAAATCCTATTCTGAGTTTTGTTATGATGCTCGCAATGTTTTCTTTAGGAGGCATTCCACCTTTTGCGGGATTTTTCAGTAAATTCTTTATATTTTCAGCTGCTGCTCAACAAGGATTTTACCTTTTAGTAATCATTGCAGTTCTTAATACTATCATCTCTCTTTACTATTATTTACTTGTTATTAAAGCAATGTTTATTGAACATAACGAAAAACCTATTCCAGCAATCAAATCAGATACATATAGCAATGTAGGTTTAGTAATCTGTAGTGCTGGTATATTATTAGTAGGTATATTCAGTTTCTTTATGGAAAGTATCAATCAATACAGTTTTGGTATTTAAGAGTTCTTGTAAAAGGATACAAAGGATTGTATATTGTCAATTCAATTATTTATTTATAATATTTCAATTATTTGAGAAACAGTACTACATTATAAATATTTAGAGATATAATTTATGAAAGATATCCATCAGTTTTATACTTGATGGATATTTTTTATTTGAAATATATTTTACGCTTCATCATAATCGTTTGATAGAAATATTATTTAAAGTAGTCTCTCATGGACCCCTCAGTTCTATTATCAGAAAAGCTCCTGTTAAGTGGTTCCTTTTCTCTTATAAAGAAACTTATTGCGTTAGACAATAAATCCATCAGAATTCAAAATTAAGTTCTTCTAATGAGCGTAGCGCAAATATTAAGGTTAATAAAAACTCTTTATGTATAAGCTAACTTGTTTATATCCTTCCGATCGTATTTATTTGTTTTGCAGAACATCATTATTAGAAATAAAAGGAATAGAATATCGTCAATTTAATAGTTAAAACTACGGTAACAAATGTTATAATCAAGGAATATTATATATAAAAAATATCCGATAAAGTGATGATCACTTTATCGGATATTAAATTGATTTTTAAGTCGAAAATTAATAAATAAAGACTAAAGTCATTTAGAAATAAATTCGTACCTTAAATAACTGTATTATTTTAATGCATTGATAACTTGAAGAGCGGTTTCATCAGTTGGATCAATTTCTAAAACTTTATTCCAATATGACTTAGCTAATTCTGCTTGATCTTGACCTAAATAATAGAAACCTAAATAACGATAAGACTCTAAAATATCATTTTTACGCTCTTCTTTATTAGGCATCATAACCTCAATTGCTTTTTCATAGTAAGGTTTGGCTAATCCTTCTTCTGCTGTTGGATCAATTGCAAAATTAGCACGTGCTCGCATCAAATATCCAAGATAATGATCAGGAAATTTTTCCGTCATTATTTTGAAATACTCATCAGCCTTTTTTAATAGAGCTTGTTTCTTGGCTTTATCAGCTTCTGGAGTAGCTTCTAATGCTTTTGTTTGAGTACCGGCAGTATAATAGGTCGTTCCAACAGAGTAAAGATCGGCTAAAGAATACTCAGGTTCAAATTCAAAAACCTTCTCGTAATATTTAGCAGCGTTTGCATAATCATCAGCTTTTTCAAATGAACTAGCGGCTTTACGTAAATTCGTTACATTTTTAGTAGTATCTACATCAAATGCTGCTGCATAAATTTCACCTGCTTTTGCGAAATTTTTCTGATTAGTTAGAATCTGAGCATAATAAGTATAATCTTGAGAAATTATATCTTTTTTATTAGTAGTATTAAAAAACTTTTCTGCCGTTTCTAAAGCTGCTGCAAAATCACCAAGTTGGAATTGACTATACATTTTCAACCTTTCTGTAACAAAAGAACTTTTAGCTTTAGCAATGGCATTCAGTGTTTCTTGATATTTTCCATTGAAAAACAAAATTTCTGCATATTGTGCAAATTCAACAGGTGTAGGTGTAATTAATTTCATATAACTCTCATAAGAACTTAAAGCTTCGGGATAAAATCCTTTTCGATAAGCAATTTCTCCTAATGCAGAAAAACCGGGTGCATATGTTGGATCAGTTTCAACAACCTTTCGTAGATAATCCATTGCTACTTGCGTTTTAATATTTTCATACAATTTAGCAAGCTTAATATACGAAGCTTTGTAATTTGGATCAAAATATATTGCGTTTTCATAACTTGCTGCAGCTTCACCTGAGTTTCCCTGAGCTAATAAAACATCTCCTTGTAACAAATATGAAGGTGGAAACTTTTTATCAGCTTTTATTGCTTTTTCAATAAAATCCATTGCTTCATTAAATTTCTTATTATCGGCATAAGCACTAGCAATAGCTGTTAAAACTGAAGCATTCTTCTTGTACTTGCGATCTTTCGATAATTTGTTTAAAGCATCATTAGCAGTAGGAGTAGTCGCTAATTGGACTTTATAGATTCCTATTGTATTCATTACATTTTCTGGATCAATTTGCAAACCCTTATTGTAATAATACTGAGCTGAATCTTTCTTATTTTCCTTAAAATAGATTTCTCCTAGATAATAACTGTCCATAGCATCCTGACTAGAACTTAAGAATAGAGACTTGGCTTTAACATAATCGCCAACTTCATAAAAGTTGATTCCTTGTTGATTGGCAGCAGATAAGGTTGTTAATCCGGCAACCAAAAGGGTTGTTAATAATAAAATTTTTTTCATTGTTTTATCTATAGTAATTAATAATTATTTTTAGTTGAATTGAATTACATCAATATTCAAAATTACGAAATAAATCTGTTTTTCAGCGATTATTCAACAATTTTTACAGCATTAATTGGCATTGTTGATGGTAATAATCCCGATCTCAAAATTATGCGTTGCCCAACATCAGATGTAACGAACCGAGTAAATCCTTTCGGTAATTCACCTCGTGGATCATTTAATAGAATAAATATTTCACGTATAAAAGGATATTGATGGTTATAAATATAATATTGATAAGGTTGAACTGCATTTGCGCGGGTTGCATTATCATTTCGTGAAACACGCATTACTTGAATCTTTTTCGTAAAATCCATCGCAGATGAACCATAAGTATCGCTTATCAAATTTACACCAATCAAACCCATTGCGCTTTTATTTTCGGAAATATAATTTACTACTTCTTCATTTTTTTCTAAAGCATTCAAATCAGATGATAAAGGTTTTTCTCTACAAATTGAGTCGTTTGCATATCTGACAATACTGGAATTTGTATTGTCAAACACAACTTGAATTTTTCCGAGTTTTGAATTAGGAAAAATCTCATCCCATCTTGTTACTTCTCCTGTAAGTATTCTTCTTACATCTTTAACACTGATAATTGAATCTGGATTTTCTGGATGAATAATAAGGGCTACTCCATCTATCGCAATTCTTATTTCTTCTGGTTCAAATGTTTTTAAATGAAAATAACCTAACTCTGCTTCTGTAAATCTACGAGCTGTAACGGCTAACCTAACTGAATCTTTCATGAGCAAATCGATAGCTTCACTTTCTGATACATATAAAGCTTCTATTGTTGCTGCATTTTCCGTCTCAAACATATCTACTTCAGCTTGCATTGTTGGTTGCATTGTTTGATCAACAGCAATTTTGATAAAACCACTTCTCATTGTATTCTCTTCTTGTTGGCTTTTATTCTTATTATTGTTACAAGAAACAAAAAAACCAAATAATAGAACTGAAATAACGATTAACGTAATTTTTTTCATATTCTCGATAATTTACTATTTATATAAAAGACAAAATTTAACCAATCTCGTTTAAAATAAGACTGGTTAAATTATGTATAATAATTGTTCAAACAGAACTTATTTCTGTAATTTAAACAATATAGGTAATGTGAATCGCGCTTTTACAGCTTGTCCACCTTGCTTTCCAGGAATCCATTTGGGCATGGAGTTAACCAAGCGCAATGCTTCCTTATCAAGACTTGGGTCTACACCACGTGCAACAATAGCCGATTCTATAGAACCATCTCTACCAACAACAAACTGAACAATAACACGACCTTCTATTCCATTTTCAGCCGCAATAACAGGATATTTAATATTGTTGTTAAGATAATCCATAAGAGCAGATTGTCCGCCAGGGAACGATGGTGGTTGCTCCACAACTTCAAAAATCTTTTCTTCTTTGGGTTCTTCAGCTACAATTACTTTATGTTCTTGTAATGTTGCAATATCAACACCCGTTTCTTCATTAGTACCTTTAACATCTGCAATAGAAATAGTTACATCAGATTGAACTAATTCATCCTGTGATTTCATTTCCATGTCTTCGCGAACTTCATCGTCCTTCTTAATCACAGGTGCAGTCATTTTAATAGTACTCTTTAATTCTACGGGAGGTGGAGCAACATATTGTTTCTGTTGATTTTCCTCAGGAACTTCTGGTTGATCAAGGGTAATGTTAGACAACTCTGTTACTTGTGTCATTGCTTCGCGAGCTTTCCTTTGATTTTGGATTGTCGTAACAAGTGACAACAGTCCAAAAACCACTACTGCAATAATGATCACTAAAGAGAATGCCCATACGTGACGTCTACCGGAACTTTGTCTTAACCGATAAGCACCATATTTTTTATTTTTCCCTTCGAAAACTATATCAAGCCAGCTCTGGGACATCAAATCCATTCCTTTTGCCATTCTTCTTTTTTTTATAGTCTATTAATTTTTATTTCAACGCGACACCTGAATTCGTAAGCATTATTTGGTCATTCGCATCTATATCAACAATTGAATACTTACCGATACTGGCAATTAGCATTTCATCTAATGCACCAATCATATCTTCATATGTTGAATTTTCCATTGGTTTAATGATAACAACCGGGGTACCTTTACTACTTTTCAGTTCCGATAGTTGCGTCTCATAATCCTCTTTAGAAACCTGATTTAACTCCTTCTTGGTGTTAAGTTCACGAACTTGATCAACAACCTTTCTATTTCTTTCAACTAAAACAGTTCTCAAACCTTCAGCAGAGAAATCAGTTTCAGTCAAGAAATTAGGTGTTGCTAAGTCAGCTAATCCTTCGTAATAATAAACTTTATGATCAGCTCCAAGATATAGAGTTATGGCCTCTGAAGCTTTCACCTCATTCTGGTCCTCTTCTGCAACCTTATCCTTTGCGGGCATCGCTATTTCCATTGTTTGTGGTTTACTTAAAGAAGTAGCAAGCATGAAAAACGTAATAAGCAACATCATCATATCCACCATAGGAGTGAAATCGACGCGTACATCTTGTTTCGCTTTTTGCCCTTTCTTCTTTTCGCCACCACCACTACTAACTTGCATCATAATCTTTAAATTTTTAATAGGTTATTCTTGAGATACTGCTGCTGCACTTGGATTTTGAACTTCACGAAGAGCAGTGATCAAGTTATAACGGTTTTCGCGGATATCCTGCAAAGAACCCATAACAGTCTTAATATAAGGATAAGGTGTTGTTGCGTCTGCTTTTATAGCAATCCTCATATCTTTACCTTTCACTTCTCTGGCAGCTAGTACCCAACCTTTAAACTGATTATCGAGACTATCAATTGGAACACCGTATTGAGGTAAAACCTCATTCCTTTTGTCCAATTCCATAGACATGAATTGTTTAAAATTCTGCATTGGAACACCAAAAGATGTTGCAATACTGAAATCATATTTCTCTTTTTCAGTTAGATCGATGTTATAGTTTGCCGCCATTGCTTCCAAAACCGAAATTCTATCATCAGGATTATCAAGATCCAAAAAGATCTGACCCTTTGGTGAAATTAATACAGATAGTACATTTTTATCAGGAATAATAATTTCTGACACTGACATAGGTGTATTAACAGTTACTGGTTCTGGTTTAAGAAAGGTAGATGTCAACATAAAGAACGTGAGCAAAAGCACCATTACGTCGCTCATCGGCGTCATGTCGATCCATGTATCTTTTCTTTTTATTTTTGGTCTAGCCATTGTCTTTTATTTTAAATCTAATTATTTCATATAACTGGAAAGGTAATATTTGAATTAACATCATACCTTTTTAATCAGATTCAACGATCAATGTTTAGATTCGAAAACACCAACTATTGAAAATCCGATTTCGTCAATTGCGTAAGTGATATTATCAATCTTAGCTGTAAAGTAGTTATAAGCAATAACAGCCAAAGCACCAGTCAAAATACCGAAAGCCGTGTTTACAAGAGCTTCAGAAATACCTACAGATAGAGCAGCTGAGTCAGTTCCTCCAGAGCCTCCCAAAGAAGAGAAAGCACGAATCATACCCATAACCGTTCCAAACAATCCGGTAAGCACACCCAAGTTAGTAAAAGTAGCAATAACAGGAAGATTTTCGTTCATACCTGGCATTTCCAATGCAGTAGCTTCTTCAATCTTTTTATTGATGATACCGGCTTTTTGCTCTCTTGTTAAACCAGAGTTGTCTTTAGTCATACGTTCGTATGTTTCTACACCTACTTTAGTAACTGCAGCAACAGCGCCTTTTTGTTTGTCGCATAAAGCAACAGCACCTTCGAAATCTTCTACTTCGAGTTTTTCTTTAACATTTACTACGAAATTATCTAGATTACCTTTACCTGTACATCTGCTGATAGCAATTAAACGTTCAACAGCTAATACGATAACTGTTAACAACCATGTTAATAGAATTGGAACAACGAAACCTCCTTTAAAGATAGTTCCTAACATATTCCCTTGAAGTGGGTGATTTGCGTTATCTCCACCAACAAAGTTAGCTGGATTACCGAAAATAAAATTGTAAATACATAAAGCCACAATAAATGCAAGGATAATAACAAGCATAGCTGACAATCCTCTTTTTTTCTTTTTCTGAGTTTTAGGTTCTTTTGTTGCCATAATTCAAAATTTTTGTGTGAAAAAATAGTTCACTGTTTTTAATTGTTTTAATTGATTGTTTTATTATTGATTTGAAATTATATTTTTTCAAAAATATGCACAAAAATACAACTGTTTTTCGAATTAAAAAGAATTTCAGTATTAAAATTTAATTATAAACTAATTAATTAAATGGTACGATGCTAACTCTTTTTTCTTTTTTATAGTTCTATTTTTCTGCTTTTATATTATCTGGCGTCAAATATACATCTTTTTTTGTACATGTACCAAGTTTTGTAAAATAATCATTCTTAAAATCATCATAATATATAAAAGAATACCATTAAATCATTTCAAATTAATCAAAAACGACTTACCCGCTTTTCACCTCCAAAAGTATAAATATTTGCCCTTTTGTAGGCTGATTTAATAAATTTTTGTACTTTCGGATCAAAAATTTCTCATTCAATTTTAAAAAGTCAAACGTATTATATGGAAAAGCAAGAAGATGAAAAGATTAAAGGTTTACCTGAAAACGCAATGCGTGAATTAAAACCCGGAGAAGTATATGAATCCATTCTTTCTCCAAACAAAGAATACCCGGAAGTAAATGTTCGCTCCGTTTCATGGGGAGTACTTATGGCTATTCTATTTTCTGCAGCTGCTGCATATTTAGGTTTAAAAGTCGGACAGGTCTTCGAAGCTGCTATCCCAATTGCAATTATTGCTGTTGGGCTTTCAAGTGCCTCAAAAAGAAAAAATGCACTTGGTGAAAATGTTATTATCCAATCTATTGGAGCAAGTTCAGGGGTTGTAGTTGCGGGTGCCATTTTCACATTACCTGCTCTTTATATTCTTCAGGCTAAATATCCTGAAATAACTGTAAACTTTATGGAAGTGTTTATGAGCTCACTATTAGGTGGTGTTCTTGGCATTTTATTTTTAATACCTTTCAGAAAATACTTCGTGAGTGAAATGCATGGGAAATACCCATTTCCAGAAGCTACTGCTACAACACAAGTTTTGATATCTGGAGAAAAAGGAGGTAGTCAGGCAAAACCACTTATTTTCTCAGGACTCATTGGAGGAATATACGATTTTATAGTTTCTACATTTGGAGGATGGGCAGAGACTTTTACTTCTCGTGTAATCCCGGCGGGAATGGCACTTGCTGAAAATGCCAAATTGGTTTTTAAGGTAAATATCGGTGCTGCGGTTTTAGGGCTTGGTTATATCGTAGGATTAAAATACGCGGCCATCATCACAGTAGGATCAGCATTGGTTTGGTTTGTGATTGTACCATTACTGCCACTTGCGACAGATTCATTTGCAACAATATTGAATCCCGCCTTTATTGGATCAATTTCTTCACTTTCACCAGAAGAGATCTTCAGCACATTTGCACGTCACATTGGAATTGGAGGAATTGCCATGGCAGGGATTATAAGTATTATAAAATCGTGGGGAATCATAAAAAATGCAGTGGGGCTAGCCGGTAAAGAACTCAAAGGACAAAAAGTTGAAGCTGATGTTAAGCGTACACAGAGAGACCTTACTATGAAATTCATATTTTTCGCTAGTTCAATTGCTTTAATTATAACATTCTTATTTTTCTTATTTGGAGTAGAATTAAATCTTTTACATGCGGTTATTGCTATTATTGTAGTTGCTATAATAGCATTTTTATTTACAACAGTAGCTGCAAACGCAATCGCTATTGTTGGATCAAATCCTGTTTCAGGTATGACATTGATGACATTAATTCTTGCATCAGTAATTCTTGTTTCGGTAGGGCTAAAAGGAACAGAAGGAATGGTTGCTGCAATGATAATTGGAAGCGTTGTTTGTACAGCACTATCAATGGCAGGTGGTTTCATCACTGACTTAAAAATCGGTTATTGGATTGGCACTACTCCAAAAAAACAAGAAACATGGAAATTCCTAGGTACACTTGTTTCAGCTGTTACAGTTGGTGGGGTTATAATGATATTAAACAAAACATACGGATTTACCGGCGAAGGTGCGCTGGTGGCCCCTCAGGCAAATGCAATGGCGGCGGTTATTGATCCATTAATGTCTGGAACAGGCGCTCCATGGTTATTATATGGAATTGGAGCTTTATTGGCCATTGTTCTTACATTGCTAAAAGTTCCGGCATTAGCTTTTTCACTTGGTATGTTCATTCCTTTTGAATTGAATATCCCGTTATTAATTGGTGGTGCAATCAGTTGGTATGTTTCATCAAGAAGCAAAAATAGAGCACTGAATTCTGCAAGAAAAGAAAGAGGTACTTTACTTGCATCCGGATTTATTGCAGGTGGATCATTAATGGGAGTTGTAAGTGCAGCAATCAAATTTACGGGAGTCGACTTATATAATGATTCATGGGCTTCAGGAAATGGGGCTCAATGGTTAGCAATAGGAATGTATGCATTACTTTGTGGTTACCTGATTTGGGACTCCAAACGAGCAAAAATTGATCATTAAATCATAATTTATTCACTTATATTAAGTACGCAAGCATCGATTGCTTGCGTACTTTTTTGTATGTTTGCTTAATTTAATAGATACTTTTCACAGTTATAATTTATGAAGAAAACATTTTTATTCTCTTTAATCTCGTTATTTGTAGTAGCTTGTACACAAAAACAAGCCTCTAATTTTCAAAAAGAAGATTTAACTCAATATGTAAATCCATTCATCGGAACAGCTTTTACCGGACACACTTTTCCGGGAGCGACTTATCCGTTTGGAATGATTCAAGCCGGACCTCAAACTGGCAATTTTTCATGGGAATATTGTGCTGGATACGTGTATGAAGATTCACTTATACAAGGATTTACTCAAAACAGATTGAATGGAACGGGGTGTATAGATTTGGGCGATTTGCTCATACAACCATTTTCTGGTCCTAAACGTGATAATTTAAGTAGTAAATACGATAAATCTGCTGAAAAAGCATCACCTGGCTATTATTCGGTTTTACTGCCGGACAACGATGTTTTAGTAGAAATAACCACAACTCCACATGTTGCTTTTCACAAATACACTTACGCAGCTAAAAAACCGGCAAATCTGCTTATTGATTTTCAAAGTGGCTTGGTTTGGACAGAAGAAAATATGCAAAAACATATTTTGGACAACAATATTAAATTTGAAAGTTCTACAATGATTTCTGGATATACTCGCAGAACTGAATGGGTTGAACGTGAATATTACTTCGTGATAGAATTTGATAAACCTATTTTAGTTACTGAACAGCTGGATAAAAGGGACCCACGTGAAAAAGCTTCCAGATACATTATGACTTTTGATATGAAGAAAGACAGTACGCTGAACATGAAAATTGCAATGTCTTCAGTAAGTGTTGAGGGGGCAAAAGCAAACCTTAAAGCAGAAGTTCCATCATGGGATTTTGAAGCAGTACATAATCAGGTAAAAAATGAATGGAACAACTATCTATCACGTATCCGGATAGAGGGGGACAATTCTCAAAAAACAAATTTCTATACAGCACTATATCACACTTTTATTCAACCTAATAATATTGCGGATGTAGATGGTAAATACAAAGGTCCTAATCGACAGATATCTCAATCTTCAAGTGGAAAATTCTACTCTACTTGGTCACAATGGGATACTTTCCGTGCTGCGTTTCCTTTATACACTGTTGTGGTTCCCGATATGATTCCTGATTTTGTAAATTCAATGCTCGATTATAGCGAACAACAAGGACATTTACCGGTCTGGTCGCTTTGGGGACAGGAAACTTATACTATGATTGGAAGCCATTCAGTTCCAATGGTGGTTGATGCTTATCTGAAAGGATTTAAAGGGTTTGATGCTGAACGTGCATACAAAGAAATTAAAAAATCACTGACAGTCAACACAAGAGATTACAATTGGGGAATGTATGATCGATATGGGTATTTCCCTTTTGATTCAGTAAGAGTAGAAGCTGCATCAAGCACGCTTGAATGTGGATTTGATGATTACAGTGTAGCACTAATGGCTCAGAAATTGGGTAAATCAGACGATTATGATTTCTTTATTAAAAGATCAAATTATTACAAGAATCTATTCGACCCGGAAACAAAGTATATGCGCGCACGTGATTCAAAAGGAAATTGGCGGACACCTTTCGACCCGTTAATGCTTGCACATGGCGATTCTGATGTTGGAGGTGATTACACAGAAGCAAACGCGGCACAATATACATGGCATGTGCTACAAGATATTCCTGAATTATTGAAAATGATGGGCGATAATAAAATGGCTGCCGAAAGACTCGATTCTTTGTTTTATACAACGGCTAAATCAACAAATACGCTCTCTGATGTAACGGGATTAATCGGTCAATATGCACATGGGAATGAACCAAGCCACCATATTGCATATATTTACACTTATCTGGGACAATCTTATAAAACACAGGAATTGATACGAAAAATATATACCGATTTCTATAAAGATCAACCGGACGGATTAATTGGAAATGACGACTGCGGACAAATGTCGGCATGGTACGTTCTTTCATCTTTAGGTTTTTATCCGGTAAATCCTGTTAGCGGTGAATTCGTTTTTGGTGCACCGCAAATCCCTTCGGCAAAAATTAATGTGGGTAATGGTAAAGTGTTCTCAATGGAAGCTAAAAATCTTTCTGAATCAAACAAGTATGTTGAAAAAATAGAATTAAACGGTATTCTATATGACAAACAAACTATTAGTTATAAGGATATAATGAATGGAGCTTCTCTAATATTTTATATGACGGATATTCCAAAAAAGTAATCAATACTATATATTTGAAAAAGAGCGTTCTATAACATGAACGCTCTTTTTTTTATGTCACCACCCTATTAAATAATGTTAAACTGTGGTAATTCATAGTATTATGTATTGCATAGTATTCTGCTATGATATACTTTTGTGCGGTTATAATAAAATTAATACAATTATGAAACTTCTTCTTTCCATTATTTATGTGCTGACATTGTTTCCTCTTTTTGGAGGAATAAAAGGTAAAGTGAATGATCCGATAGGTAATCCTATCGAATTTGCAAGCGTGGCATTGTATTCAGTGACAGATACAACACTAATTACAGGTTCTGTAACAGACAGCATGGGCTATTTTGAAATTAATTCGGAACTGATTGATAATACTTTTCTGAAAGTTTCAATGATTGGATACGAAACAAAGTCGGTTCCAACTGATAATAACATCAATATTGTTCTTAACGAAACTACAAACGAACTTGAAGAAGTGGTGGTTTTTGGGGATCTTCCCAAAATTAGAATTAAAGATGATGCATTGGTTACAACAATTCAAAACACAGTTTTAAGCAAAGCGGGTACGGCAAATGATGTGTTGAAACGCCTTCCTTCTCTTACAGGTGGTGATGGTGAGTTTGAGGTGTTTGGAAAGGGGAAAGCTAAAATATTTATCAATAATAGAGAAATGCGTGATTTAACTGAACTAGACAACATTAATTCAAATGATATAAAGGAAGTAGAGATCATTACAAACCCTGGAGCGCGTTACGATGCTTCAGTAAATGCAGTAATTCGTATTTATACAATACGTAAAACTGGCGATGGTCTTGGATTTGATTTACGTTCTTCATATTATAGATCACAAAACACAGATTTGGCAAATCAGTTGAATGTAAACTATAGAAAAAATGGTTGGGATATCTTTGGAACAGTCAATTACCATCATTCGGAATGGTTTCAAGATAGTAATATGAGACAAACAACTAATGTTGATACTATTTGGACACAGGAAAATAAATTCTATGACGAAGCTGAAAATAATTACATAAATAGTATTGCAGGTATTAATTATGAAATATCTCCTAAACATTATGCTGGCATGAAATACACACTGACTCTAATTCCTAGTCAAAGCTCTCTTTCAAGAATGAACAGCATAGTACTTGCAAATGGAACTTTTTATGATGAGTGGAATAGCAACGAGGAATCTATTTCAGATAACGAACCTGCTCACCGATTTAATATTTATTATAATGGTGAGATTGGTAAATTGAAAATCGATATGAATACAGATTTTTATTCAAACAAGCAGTCTTCACAATCGATCGTAAAAGAAGTAAGTCAAGAATATGAAGACCGTACAGTTTCTTCAGTAAATGATGTAAACAACCAACTTTTTGCATCGAAATTAGTTTTCTCGTATCCGGTATTGAAAGGACAACTGCTGTTGGGCTCTGAATATACAAATACTAACCGTGATGACATATACAAAAACATGGAAAATTATGTTCCATCTTCAAATACTACAATTCATGAGCGGAATAATAGTTTTTTTGTTGAATATTCAAGAGAAATAATCATCGGACAGATTGGCGCGGGATTACGTTACGAAAATGTACGTTCTGAGTATTTCGACAATAAAGAATTAATTGATGAACAAAGTCGTAACTATGATCAATGGTTCCCTAACCTCTCATTCTCTACAAAAATCAAAAATGTGAATTTGCAATTGAGCTATACTGTAAAAACTTTACGACCTACATACAGACAACTGAGTAACAATGTTTTTTATGGAAACAGACTGCTAATACAAACAGGAAATCCATTCTTAAAACCTTCGGTGATTCACGACGTTACATTAACAGGAACTTGGAAATTTATTCAACTGATGACAAGCTACAAAAATGAAAAAGACGCAATTATCTTCTGGACTGAACAAATGGAAAATTATCCTGCCATCTCTATATTGACATTCAGAAACCTCGAAAACATGCCTACACTTACTTCATTCTTAACTTTATCACCTACTTTTGGTATCTGGTCACCTCAACTCAGTGTGGGAGTTATTAAACAATGGGTTACAATTAAAAGTAGTGGAAATGAGGTAAAATTAAATAGACCTCTTACAATGGGTAACTTCAATAACTCTTTTCAACTACCAAACAATTTTACTTTCACAATTGATACACGATATATGGGTAGTGGAGAATCAGAAAATGTGCGACTGACAGAAAAATACTTTGTAGTTAATGCTGGCATAACAAAATCATTCTACGACGATAGACTGCGTTTGGAACTGAAGGGTAATGATATTTTCTATAGTCAAAAAAATGGTGTTATTCTATTTAATAAACAGATGGAATTGTATCAATTTAGTAAATTTGATAGTCGAAAAATAGAACTGACTGTTCGCTACAAATTTAATACGGCAAATAGCAAATATAAAGGTAAAGGGGCTGGAGACTCTGAAATAAACAGATTTTAATTAATTGTTTCTATAAATTGAAAAGGGAGTTCATTTTTATGATCTCCCTTTCTATTATTGATTATCTATATTTGAATATGCTCAAATTTCTATAGTGCAAATAGTTAAATCTTTGACAGTGCTTGATCCAAATCGGCAATAATATCATCAATATTTTCTATTCCAATTGATAGACGAATCATGTCTGGGGTTACTCCTGCAGCAGCCATCTCTTCATCACTGAGTTGGGCGTGTGTTGTAGTGGCGGGATGAATCACCAACGATTTTGCGTCTGCAACATTTGCAAGATTAGAAAATAACTCTAAACTATCAATTAATTTACCACCGGCAACTTTTCCTCCTTTTACACCGAATGTAAAAATTGATCCGGCACCATTTGGAAAATATTTATCTGCTAACGCCTTGTACTTATTGCCTTCGAGATTAGGATAGTTCACCCAACTTACTTTGGGATGATGAACAAGGTAATCTACGACTTTCAACGTATTTTGAACATGACGCTCTACACGTAGTGATAGTGTTTCAATACCTTGCAATAGTAAGAATGAGGCTATTGGTGCAATACAAGCACCTGTATCACGCAACAATTGGGCACGTATTTTTGTCGTGAATGAACCGCCTCCTAAATCTCCAAATACTATACCGTTATAGTGTGAATCGGGTTCTGTGAATCCGGGAAAATTACCGTTTTTCCAATCAAATTTGCCGGACTCTACAATAACTCCTCCAAGAGTTGTGCCGTGACCACCAAGAAATTTGGTTGCTGAATGAACAACAACATCGGCACCGTACTCAATGGGACGAATCAAATAGGGGGTGCCAAATGTATTATCTACTATCAAAGGAATACCATGTTTGTGTGCAATTTCTGCAACTGCTTCAATATCGATTAGATTGATCCCAGGATTACCAATCGTTTCAATGTATAATGCTTTTGTTCTATCATTGATCGCTTTATCAAAATTGGACAGATCATCAGGATCTACAAAAGTGGTTGTAACACCAAAATGGGGAAGTGTAACACTGAATAAATTAAATGTTCCTCCATATAATGTACTTGCAGATACAATATTATCTCCATTTGAAGCAATATTTAATATTGCATACGTAATCGCAGCTTGACCTGAAGCAACGGTTATACCACTTGTCCCGCCTTCTAATTGTGCAACTCTCTCATCTACAACAGCAGTTGTAGGATTGGTTAAACGTGTGTAGATATTGCCGGCATCTGTGAGAGCAAAACGGCCTGCAGCTTGTTCTGCATTTTCAAATACATATGATGTGGTTTGATAAATTGGAACTGCACGAGATCCCGTGGGATCAAGAGTCTGACCTGCATGTATTTGAAGGGTCTCAAATTTGAATTTCTTTTCTGACATAATAGTTATTTTTTATATAATTGTTTTTTTAGCTTATTTGTTTTGCAAAATAAGTGAAATCAGAAATATTATCCAAACTATTTGATATTTTTAGTATATATACCTATTTTTGCCCATATTTGCAGATTCGTTTTGCTATTTCAATCAATTTTATAACGCAAACAGAAAATTATTCTTTTTATGTACAATCTTGACCAAACTGATTTACAAATTCTCAAAGAACTAAAAGAGAATAGTCGAATAACTACCAAGGAATTGGCTGCACGGGTTAACTTATCGTCTACACCGGTGTACGACAGGGTTAAAAAATTAGAGAAGGAGGGCATAATTAAAGGTTATGTGGCTGTCTTGGATTATGAAAAACTAAACCGGGGATTTGGGGTTTACTGTAATATTAAATTAAAACTTATTAATCCGGAAATTGCACTTAGATTTGTGAATTTTATATCTGAAATTCCTGAAGTTACTGAATGTTACAATATTTCAGGTGAATATGACTACTTGCTTAAAATTCAGGCTCCTGACATGAAATATTACCAATCGTTCTTAATCAATACTCTTGGCAAATTTGACGGAATTGCAGGAATTCATAGCGTTTTCATAATGGAAGTGGTAAAATAATTATCTTTGTAATCAACAATTATAGGGAAATGACAAAGTCTCATCAACATCATAATCATAATAATAATGCAGAAGGAAATATTAAAACTGCTTTCTTTCTGAACCTATTTTTTACGGTTATTGAATTTATAGGTGGTGCATTAACTAACTCAATGGCTATCCTTTCGGATGCTGTTCATGATTTGGGCGATAGCATCTCGCTTGGTCTATCATGGTACTTTCAAAACCTTTCCAAAAAAGGAAGCAATCAAGTATACACCTACGGCTATAAAAGATTCTCGCTAATGGGGGCTATCATTAATTCACTCATTTTGTTAGTTGGAAGTGTAATAATTTTAATAACTGCAATACCACGATTAAAAAATCCGCAACAACCAGAAACAGAAGGGATGATTTGGCTGGCAATACTGGGTATAATCGTAAATGGGGCTGCAATTTTGAGATTAAGAAGAGGAAAATCACTGAATGAAAAAGTGGTCTCTCTGCATATGCTTGAAGATGTTTTAGGATGGGTGGCTGTACTCATCGGCGCAATCGTCATGAACTTTATAAATTTACCTGTTCTTGACCCAATCTTGTCTATTGCTATTGCTGGTTACGTTCTATTCAATATATTTAAAAATATGCGCGAAAGCTTACGTATCATCTTACAAGGTACACCGGATGCTGTTGACACTGATAAAATCATAAAAATAATCTCGAAAATACCTGATATTCAAAGCATCCACGATGTACATATATGGTCGACTGATGGAGAATTTAATATAATGACGGTTCACGTCGTACTACATGAAGCTAAGGATATGAACTATTTATATGTTTTGAAAGAGGATATCAGAAAAAAACTTGCTGAGTATAATATTCAACATGCTACCATCGAATTTGAAACAATAAATGAGGATTGTATATTGGAAAACTGCCATTGAATCTTTCATATTGCTATTATCTTATTTTTTATTTATTTTTTGTACATTCGCAGTTTAGATAAAGTAAATTGTTGATTAAAAATGAAACAGCAAAATGTAATGCTGCTTTGCATGGTCTTGGTGGCACTAATATCATGTGACAACACAAAAAACGTAAGCAAGATGTTGAATCAAAATGATTTCCCGGCTACTCCTGTAGCTGATATTAGACCCGATTCTTTTGAAAATTTTGGGCATAAACGTGTCGACAACTATTTTTGGATGAGAGACAAAAACAATCCTCGGGTAATTGAGTATCTTAAAGCGGAAAATGAATATACCGATACAGTAATGACCTCTACAAAAGGACTCCAACAATCTTTATATGATGAGATTATTGGACGCATAAAAGAGGATGATGAATCATACCCTACTTTCAAAAATGGATATTATTACTATAATCGTACGGAAAAAGGAAAACAGTATTCTACTTATTGTAGAAAAAAAAGTTCTTTGAATGCTCCTGAAGAAATCATTTTTGATGTGAATAAAATGGCTGAGGGTAAACAGGCTTTCATCTTTATAGATTATATCATTAGCCCGGACAATAATAAGGTAGCCTTTTTATATAACGAAACGGGGTCTTATGCGGAATTCATTATGAAAGTGAAAGATCTTAATACGGGCCAAATTATAGGTTTCACAGTTGAAGGTGCTGCTTCGGCGGCATGGGCTAACGACAATAAAACGCTATTTTACAGCACAATAGACAACACTCTTCGCTCAAATCGAATTTTTCGCCAACAATTGTTTGAGGATAAAAATACTTTGATCTATGAAGAGAAAGATCCTAAATTCTCAGTTTATGTGTCTAATGATAAAAGAAATGAGTATGTTTTCATAAGTAGCTCAAGCTCTACGACTTCCGAAGAACAGTTTATTTCTGCAGATCTACCGCTTTCGCCTTTCAAAATGTTTATTCCACGTATCCAGGATACCGACTATTCTGTTTATCCTCACAAGGATATGTTCTTTGTACACTACAAAGATAAAGAGAACTTGAACGGAAAAATATATACGACTCCTCTAACGGGTTACGAAGATAAAAAGTCTTGGAAAGAGTTTCTACCGCATGACAATAGTGTTCGAATTGAATCATTGGATGTGCTCGATAAATATGTGACATTAGAACTTCGTAAAAATGGATTAAATGAAATTCATCTTAAATCGATAAATAGTGAGGATAACAAAGTTATTTCATTTCCTGAACCGGTCTACAATGTTTCACTGATAGGAAATCCAGAATATGACTCATTATCTATTCGTTACTCATATACTTCGCTTAATCGACCAAATACGCTTTATTCTTTTGATATTACTACGGGAAATAGTACGGTGTTGAAAGTTCAGGAAATTCCTTCTGGATTTGATCCGGATAAATATGTTGTTGAAAGATTATGGGCTACGACTGACGACGGGCTACAGGTGCCAATGGCTATTGTATATAAAAAAGGTTTGAAAAAGGATGGCTCTAATCCTGCCCTACTCTATTCGTATGGAAGCTACGGAATGAGCTCTGATGCGTATTTCAGATCTAGTATGTACAGCCTCATCGACAGAGGGTTTGTATTTGGAATTGCACAAATTAGAGGTGGAAGCGATCTGGGGGAACAGTGGTACGAAGATGGTAAGTTGTTGAAAAAGAAAAATACTTTTAATGATTTTATTGCTTGTACAGAAAAACTTATTAATGAGGGTTACACTTCTTCTCAAAAACTTGCGGCAATGGGAGGCAGCGCCGGAGGTTTACTAATGGGAGCAATTGCAAATATGCGCCCCGATTTATATCAAACAATCGTGGCTCAGGTTCCTTTTGTTGATGTTGTTAATACAATGCTGGATAAAATGCTTCCGCTGACTACCGGCGAGTATGAGGAATGGGGAAATCCCGAAGAGGAGGAATACTTTAACTATATTCTTTCATATTCTCCGTATGATAATATCAAACAAAAAAACTATCCTAATATGCTGATTACTGGAGGATTAAACGATTCTCAGGTTTTATTTCATGAACCTACAAAATATACGGCTAAACTTAGAGCTAACAAAACTGATAATAATCTGTTGCTGCTTCACATGAACATGGATTCTGGTCATGGTGGTGCAACAGGACGCTACGATGGAATAAAGGATGTTGCTTTTGAATTTGCTTTTATATTAAACAGGGTTGGTATTGAAAAGTAATATGGACTACGGATATTGAATGGCTATACTTTTATGCAAAAATGGTATGTTCTAATAATATTTTGGTCCCGATAAGGATGAGAATAATACCGCCGAATATGGTCATGTCAATTTTGATCCTCTTCCCAAAATATACTCCTATAAACATCCCTGCAAATGAAAATAAAAAACTGACTACCCCAATTGTAACTACAGCTTTGATGATCATATCGTGATATGGAACAAAAATTAATCCCGTGGCCAAAGCATCTATACTGGTTGCAAAAGCCATGGTAATAACGACTTTCCAATTTATTACTTCTGATTCTTGACAGTTGCAGTTGCAATCAATCTCTTCTTTTGGCTGAAGACTTTCGTAAATCATTTTTGCTCCAATAAGTAATAATATCACAAATGCTAACCAATGGTCTATTCTCTCAATCAAACTTGTAAACCCAACGCCTAATGCATATCCTATCAAAGGCATAATGCCTTGAAAAACACCAAATACAAGGGCAATCTTAAATGATCTGAATGCATTAAACTTCTGCCTGCACATGCCTTTGGATATACAAACGGCAAATGAGTCCATCGCTAAACCAATGGCAATTATTATTATTGAAAGAAAATCCATGTGAACAAATAATTTCTTATAAAGGGTGCAAAGATACTACTTTAATCTAAAAAGTTCTTTTTGTAATAAAAGAACTTCTCAACTTTATCATTCATAATACGTTTATATTTTTAAGTGATTATCACTTGATATGGATTTATATTATAAAACAAAATGATTAAAATAAAACGGATCTATAATGGACTTGATGAAAATGATGGGTATAGAATTTTGGTAGATCGATTGTGGCCTCGAGGTATCTCAAAAGAAAATGCTCACATCGATTTGTGGATGAAAGAAATTTCTCCTTCTCCTGAATTAAGAAAATGGTATTGCCACGATCCGGAAAAATGGGATCTCTTTTATGCATTATATGAAAAGGAACTTAATGAGAATCCGGAAGTATTGAAAAGGGTTCTGCAACTGGAAAAGTTATATGATAATGTTACTTTACTCTACGCGGCAAAAGATATTCAACATACTCATGCTATTGTCATAGAAGATATATTAAAGAATATCAATTGATTATATAAAAGGTCTTGGTGTGTTAAAATACAGATAAATTTAACCATAACAAATACTTTTGAATATATTTGTAAAATATCAAAACCAATCAAAAACATCAAATATGAAAAATAACCCTAAACCATTTATTATCTCTGTTTTATGTATTGTTAGTTTTGCATTTGAAGCTTGTAACAATATTCCAAAATCAGCTCAGGGAAAGGATGTTGCATCACAGTACAGAACATATTGTGCTGGTTGTCACGGTGAAAACATGGATAGATTTACTCACAAACAATGGATGGATCAACCTGGAACGGCAATCATAGAACATAGTATCAAGTACGGAATAGAAAGCAGTGGTATGCCTGTTTTCGAAAAAACTTTCAATGATAAGGAAATAAAATTGTTGGCTGTTTATGTAAAAAACAGAATTCCTGAAGATATATCGAAACTGAAACCTGCAGTAACACCAAAAGGGGTAATCAATTCTGAAGAGCATTCTTTTGTGATTGATACAGTGGTAACTGGTTTGGATGTGCCTTGGGGACTGGAATTTTTGCCCAATGGAGATTTATTGATTTCTGAAAGAACGGGAACATTACACACTTTCTCAAATGGAAAACTATCTACTCCTATTCAGGGGTTGCCTCCAATCATGACTGGTGGACAGGGTGGTTTAATGGATTTGGCATTGCACCCAAAATATGATCAGAATGAATGGATTTATATCTCATACTCGGCTCTTGATACTGAAAGTGATACAAGAATTGGATCGACTGGTGTGATGAGGACAAAACTTGAAGGAAATAAATTGGTGAATCAGGAAATTCTTTTCATTGGAACACCGGCGACAAACAGAAGTCACCACTGGGGATGTAAGCTTGCTTTTGATAAAAAAGGATATTTGTTTTTTGGTGTGGGTGAACGTGGACAACATTTCGAATTTGCACAGAGTCTGGATAATACAAATGGGAAAATTCATCGTATCCATGATGATGGAAAAATACCGACTGATAATCCTTTCGTTAATACTCCTGGTGCAATAAAATCTATTTACTGCTATGGAATCAGAAATCCGCAAGGTACAGCTGTTCACCCGGTAACAGGGGATGTGTGGGAAACGGAACATGGACCCATGGGTGGTGATGAAATCAATTTGATTGAACCGGGCAAAAATTATGGATGGCCAATAATTTCGTATGGAATAGATTACAATGGTAAACCAATTGCTGAAGATACGGTAAGGGATGGAATGCAACAGCCGGTTTATCAGTGGACTCCATCTATCGCTCCTTCTGGAATGACTTTTGTCACAGGCGACAGGTTCAAAAAATGGGAAAACAACATGCTTGTGGGGTCGCTTAAATTCGATTATGTTGAACGTGTGGTTATCGAAGGACACAAAGTTGTACATACTGAAAAATTGGCTGAAGGTATTGGCAGAGTTAGAAACGTTGTGATAGGTCCCGATGGTTTAGTTTATATTGGTTTGGAAGAGCCGGGAATGATTGTACGACTTGTTCCGGTTGAATAAAAATTCGAAATAATGCGTTTAAGATTACTCGTCGGATTGTTCTTTTCTATTTGTTCCTTTCAAAATTCTAAAGGACAAATTTGCGGGTGTAAATAATGTTACGGACACTCATTATTCGTCAATGTTAAACGTAAATGCTAAATCTTTTAATAATGATGAACCAAGATATTATTACCCTGGATTACCAAGACATACCTACATGGGTTTGACTAGGGAATTCTAAATTATTGTCAATTTTCAGGCTTCATCCTCCTCTCACCTTACTCTCACTATGGTCTCACTACCAAACCGACAAAAATCGACTAAGCTCTTAACATATTTTTATAATTATAAACTGAAAACAGCATAATAACAACATTATCTTCAACTAAAATGCTAGTAATTTGATACCTTTCGATAAATGTTTAGAATAAAATGCTAAATTTGCGACTCGTTTTATTGAATTTTGATAATATACAAGATGATTGATTCTAAACAAAAGAATAATGTACTGTTAAGGTTATCGGAAATAGTACTGCAGAACAAAACACAGATAATCGAGGCTAACACAATGGACAAAAACGCCTTAATCAATGATGACACGTCTATGGAGGATAGACTGAAAGTAGATGATGCCAAGATTGAAGGTATGTCGCGTTCATTAAAGGAAGTGGCACAAATGGATGAACCGGTGGGTAAATTGCTATATGAATTTACTCGCGAAGATGGCTTGCATATCGAAAACCGCACGGTTCCTTTTGGTACAATTCTAATTATTTATGAATCGAGACCGGATGTTACTATTGAAGCGGCGGCGACTGCTTTCAAAGCGGGAAACCGAATTCTGCTCAAAGGGGGCAAAGAGGCGTTTCACACTAATTCGTTGCTGACTCAACTCTGGAAAAAAGCGTTTTCGGAGAATAATGTTGATGAAGGATATGTGGAATATCTGCATCTTACTCATAATGAGACTCAAAAACTTATTGTGGAAAACTCTAATAAGGTGGATTTAATAATTCCACGTGGCGGCGAAAACTTAATCAAATTTGTAGTGGATAATGCAACAGTACCGGTCATCATTAGTGGAAGAGGAAACAATTTCCTTTATGTTGATCAGGATTCTGATTTTCAGATGGCTGTGCGAATAATCCTGAATGGTAAAAGCCGTATCAGCGTTTGTAATGCACTGGATAAAGTACTAATAGACGGCAATTTACCAAACCTTAAAGAAAAAGTCGATCTTCTAGTTAAGAAATTAAAAACTAACAATATAGAGGTTCTGGGGGATAACAAAACAACTTGCCTGAACGCAGATATAGTAGAAATCGATGATGATAAGATTCTTTTTGAAGAATTTTTGGCTCCTAAGATTTATCTTACTACAGTTCAGGGATTGAATGATGCAATTAATATTATTAACAAATATTGTGGTAAACACTCTTCTACAATTGTTACTAATAACAAAGATCATGCTGATACATTCATGGAACAGATAGATTGCGCTGCAGTTTATCATAACGCATCGACTCGGTTCACAGATGGTGGACAATTTGGAGTGGGTGGCGAAATTGCTATCAGCACACAAAAACTACATTTTATGGGACCGCTTGGGGCTCAACAATTAGTTACTAACAAGTGGTTTATTTACGGAAAAGGGCATACAAGGGACTGATATGAAGAAAAAACTTATTATAAAAATTGGAACGTCAACACTGACAATGGGAACAAACCGCATATCGTTTGCGGTTATTGAAAGTCTTGCTAGACAAATTGTAGAACTGAAGAATGAATATGAAATTGTTATCGTTTCTTCTGGAGCTATCGCTACAGCACGACAATTTGTTGAAATCAAAGGATTGAATAAAAAGGTTGAATCAAAACAGGCTATGGCAGCTATCGGACAAACTAAATTAATGGAGATTTACGATAATGTTTTCAGTAGTTTTGGTCTGAACATCGCTCAGATATTAATGACTTATCGCGATTTTGAAAATCCCACGGCAAAAGAGAATACCAAAAACACTATACTCAAACTGTGGGAGGCAAACTATATTCCTATTGTAAACGAAAACGATACGGTGGCTGTCGAAGAAATCGTGTTGGGTGATAATGATAAACTATCGGCTTTTGTAGCTGTAATTACTGAGGCTAATCTGCTTGTTCTAGTATCAGATATCGATGGGGTCTTTGATCGAAATCCTCACCTGAACGCTGATGCTCATCTCATAACAGAAGTAAAGGATATTTCGTCTGTATTATCATGCATCGAAGAAAAACATTCTACTTTGGGAACAGGCGGAATGGCGTCGAAAGTGCATGCGGCAGATATTTGCATAAAGCATGATGTTGAAATGTGGATCGTAAATGGACAACGACCAAACTACATCGTTAATGCATTAAATAACAATATTCCTTTCACTAAATTTAAAAAACAATGAACTACGGTTTTATAGGTTTTGGTAATCTTGCAAGTGCAATTTATAGGGGACTTAAGGGGGAGAACGATACTCAATTTGCTTATTTTGCACGTAATAAAAAGAATGTAGATGCTCTTTATTTTGATAATTTAGAAGATTTACTGGCTTTTGCTGATATTATTTGGCTGACAATCAAACCGCAAGATCTGGTTGGGATTCTCGAACAACTTCAACCCTTAAAGAGAACTGGAAAAACTTTTGTATCTCCGGTAGCTGGAAAAAGTATTAACTTCATTGAGAACTATCTTGGAAGTGAACAAACAATTGTAAGAATAATGCCGAATCTGGCCATCGCTTACAAGAAATCGGTTACGGCTTTTGCTACAAATAACCCAGATGATAATAACGCTTCTTACATTTTCGAAATACTTTCTAAACTTGGAAAAGCAGTCAAACTTGAAGAAAGTGGGTTCGACTTGTTTACTTCTGTTTTTGGAAGCGGACCGGCATTCATACTTGCATTTATACAGATCTTTAAGGATAAAATGAGCGAGTTTGATCTGTCCGGCGATGTTCTTGATGAACTTTTGTTGCAACTTACAGAAGGAACAGTGAGCTATTTCGCGGCAAATCAGGTTAACTTCAGCATCGAAGAGCTTATTAAGAATATAACAAGTAAAGGGGGAACTACTCAAGCAGGTCTGGACTATTTCCGTAAACATGACATCGGCAAACATTTTGAAGGGGTTCTTGATGCTGCTCGTAATAGATCGGCAGAAATGAGCAAAAAGTAAGTATTCAAACTACTTACTACTTTTTGCTTGATATGCAATTGCATAGAAACGAATCTGCTTAATTACGGCCAACAGACCATTTGCACGAGTTGGAGAGAGATGTTCGGTAAGCCCTATTTCTTTCATGAATCGAAGATCGCTTCCTGTAATTTCATCTGGAGTTCTGTCGTTGAAAACGCTCAACACTAATGCCAATAATCCTTTAACAATAACAGCATCGCTTTCTGCCTTGAAATAGAGACGTCCATCGATATAATCAGTTTGAAGCCAAACGCGACTTTGACAGCCTTGAATTATGTTTTCAGGCGTCTTATATTTTTCATCTAATGCAGGTAAAGCATTTCCCTGTTCTATAATAAGAGCATATTTATCCATCCAATCGTCAAATATGCTGAATTCATCAATAATATCTTGTTGTACTTCGTCTATAGTTTTCATTATCCTAACACTCTTTCTTGAAATAGTTTATTATAATCTCTTAATTTTAAAGGTAAATAACTTCCATTAAGGTTTGTCCAACAGCATTTAATGTTGGTTTATGAATATTACTCATGTCGTCACTCAAAGTATGCCAATGTGAAACAAATCCTGTACCAGTTTCTTTCATATTGATAACATCGGCACTTGGAATGTGTAACTTTTCATTAACCGGTACATGATCATCGGTAATGAATCCGCCATTTTTACCAAGAAAATACTGACTATAACCTAACTTTGCAGCAATACTCCATAATTTATCTACTACTTTGGGAGCGTATTGCCTGGAATAACCTTCTTTCAAAAAGGTGGCTCCTGTTGAACCTACCATGTCTAATAAAATGCCAAAATCGGCTTTATAATTCTCCTTATGTGGGTTTTCAGACCAGTACTGAGAACCTAAACACCACCAATCTCCTTGAACAATTTTTTGATCAAAGTTGGGTTGCCCATAATCTTCTACATCAAAAAAGATGATGTCTATTCCAACATTAACATTCTTAAGTTGAAGTTGACGGGCAATTTCTAATAATACTCCTACTCCACTCGCTCCATCATCTGCTCCTAATATTGGTTGTTTCTGCTTGATAGGATCTTTTTCTTCATCAGCAAACGGACGAGAATCCCAATGTGCAAATAATAATATACGACGCTCATTTTCTAAATTATAGCTGCCTATTATATTACGCATCTTCATTTTCTCTCCGGCATAGTTCGTAATATCTGCTTTTTGCTCAATAACATCTGCATCGAATTCCCTAAGTTTTGCGACCAAATAATCACCGCAAGCTAAATGTGCAGCTGAATTTGGTACACGAGGACCAAAACTCACTTGCTTTTCAATGTAGCTATATGCACTATCGGCATTAAAATTGGGGGATATCTTCATATATGGTTCTGCAATTTTTTTTGCCGTCTCTTTATTTGACTTACATGAATTACAAGAAGCTAAAAGCATAACTGAAATTACACTTATAAGTACAATAAGTAAACAATCTATCTTTTTCATTTAAACTATTTATTTTTATGATAGTTAAACTCAGAAATACCCATATTCTTATAGGTTTCTTTTAATGCTTGTTCATCATCCGAAATCACTAGTAATTTATCACCTGAATGAAGTTCGGTTTGTCCTGTTGGTATGAAATACTTACTGCCTCTCTTTACCATAACTGCAAGTGTTTTCTCGGGCAAAGGCATCTCCATCAAATTCTTACCATAAAACAGTGTCTTCTCTGTAATCAATATTTCTGTCATTGCCGACTTTATTTCTTCTGCAAACTCAACATCAAAATCTTCAAATTCATTATATAGTTCTGGCTTTTCTGAAAGTCCAAGCCATTTTGCAAACAAAGGCAACGTTGTCCCTTGGACAAGTAATGAAATAATAGTTATTACAAATACTATGTTAAAAATCATCCGTGAACCAGGAATTCCTGCCGCCAAAGGGAGAATAGCAAATATAATTGGCACTGCTCCACGTAATCCTACCCAAGATACAAAAAGTTTATCTTTTATACTTACATTTTTGAATGGAGCAAGACTTGCAAATACAGAAATCGGTCGAGCAAAGAAGATTACAAATACTGATATCATTAGTGCTGGTACGGCAACTTCAACAAGTTCATGAGGATTTACCAAAAGACCCAACGTTAGAAATAATAATATCTGACTCATCCAAGCAAAACCATCCATGAAATTCATTGATGTCCTCTTGTGTACAAACTTAGAATTTCCAATTACTAATCCAGCAATATAAACAGCTAGATAACCATTACCCTTTAAAAAATAGGTCATTGCGAAAACAAACACACCTAGTACTAATAAAAGAACTGGATAAAGCGATGAATTGTGCATCTTTATCCGGTTTATAATTAATACACCCAATTTACCTAAAAGATAACCCAACAAACCACCAATTATTAGTTGTAAAACAACATTTGAAATTACCATTAAATAATCAGGGTGTTCTCCTGATTTAATAATGTCCATAAACATGATGGTAAGCATATATGCCATAGGGTCGTTACTACCACTTTCCAATTCAAGCATCGGTCTAAGATTATTCTTAAGGACCAACCCTTTTGAACGAAGAATACCAAAAACAGAAGCGGAATCTGTAGATGAAAAAGTCGATGATAATAAAAAGGCTGCTAATAATCCCATTCCCATTGAAGGAAACCATTGTCCACACATCCACCATGTAAAATATCCGGTAATAAATGCGGTTAGAAAAACACCTAAAGTTGCAAGCACAACACCAGGACCAATTACAGGTTTTATCTCTTCGAATTTAGTATCGAGCCCACCTGAAAACAATATGATACTTAAACAAATGGTTCCAATAGTTTGTGCAATCTGTAAATTCTGAAATTCCAATCCAAAACCATCAGATCCGAAAACCATTCCAACAAGAAGAAACAATAGTAAAACAGGTACTCCAAATCTATGTCCAGCTTTCCCTACCAACATACTGATAAAGAAAAGAACTGAGCCTATTAACAACATAAATTCTGTTGAAATTGTCATTTGTAAAACTATTGCTTTAAAATTATAACCTGATCATCAACGGATAAGGTCGCTTTATTTCCAATTATCATAGGGAAATTTAATCTAACGTGCCCTACCGGAAAATCAAAACACACCGGAAAAGAATAAGTATCAACAACGGATGCAATTGAATCATATAAAGATTCATACATCGTTTCATCCTCTTTAAAATCGGTAAACTGACCTATAATCAGCCCCCCAATTCGCTCAAAAACTCCCGCAAGTTTTAATTGGTAGATATATCTGTCAACACGATATGGTTCTTCTCCAATATCTTCAATGAACAAGATTCCATTTCGGGGGATTTTATTCAATTTTGAACCTATTGTACCGCAAAATACCGAAAGGTTTCCGCCAAATAAAGTACCGGAAACCTTTCCTGTTCTATTTAAATGTCTATATCTTGTGACAGGAATTTCATATTTTACAGCTTGATGAGCGAGTATCGCTTTCATAAAACGAATCGAAACATCCTCAGAACCCTCATCTGCAAAATGTTTTGCCATTGGACCATGAATAGACATGAATCCTTTACTCAGCAATGCTGCATGCAATGCTGTTATATCACTAAATCCAACTATCCACTTTGGATTAACTTTTAATTTATCAAAATTAAGCTTATCTAATAGATGAACTATCCCGTATCCTCCTCTTGAACAAATTATCAATTTTGTATCAGGGTCATCAATTGATGACTGTAAATCGTGTAAACGTTGATCAACAGTGCCGCTAAATCGACCTGTCACATTCAAGGCATTTTCACTTACCTCTACATTTAAACCCCACTGAGAAAGAATGCCAAAAGCATTATAAACCGTTTGATTGTCAATACAACCAGATGGTGATAAAATCACTGCTTTATCATTATATATCAGTGAAGGGGGACGAATCATAAATTAAATATTAAGCGTCAATATTCGCATATGTGGCATTTTCTTCGATAAACTCACGACGAGGAGCAACATCTTCACCCATCAACATAGAGAAAACCATATCTGCATCAGCGGTATTTTCTATTGAAATCTGTTTCAACATACGATGTTCAGGATTCATAGTCGTATCCCAAAGTTGCTCAGCATTCATTTCTCCAAGACCTTTATAACGTTGTGTATGAATAGCGTTTTCATTTCCTTCACCATATTTATCGATAAATGCTTGCCGCTGACGGTCGTTATAGCAATACTCCTCAATCTTTCCTTTTTTACACAAATAAAGAGGTGGAGTTGCAATATATACATACCCTTTTTCAATTAAGGGTCGCATATATCTGAAAAAGAAAGTAAGAATTAAAGTATCTATATGACTTCCATCAACGTCCGCGTCAGTCATTAAAATAACCTTATGATATCTTAATTTCTCCATATTCAACTCTTTTGAATCTTCTACTGTTCCTATGGAAACACCGAGAGCTGTGTACATATTACGGATTTCATCGCTTTCAAGCACTCTGTGTGGCATTGCTTTTTCTACGTTTAAAATTTTACCACGCAATGGAAGTATCGCTTGATACATTCGGTCACGACCTTGTTTTGCGGTTCCACCAGCTGAATCTCCCTCCACCAAAAATATCTCACACTTTGAAGGATCTTTGTCTGAACAATCAGCTAATTTACCTGGAAGCCCTGCACCAGACAATGGGGATTTGCGTTGTATCATTTCTCGAGCTTTTCGAGCAGCATTTCTAGCCGTAGCTGCAAGCACTACTTTTTCTACAATAATTTTAGCTTCTTTAGGATGTTCTTCTAAATATATCTTTAGTGCCTCACCTATCGCCTGATCTACAGCGCCTATAACTTCGGTATTTCCCAGTTTTGTTTTAGTCTGTCCTTCAAACTGAGGTTCAGCAATTTTAACAGAAAGTACAGCGGTTAAGCCTTCACGGAAATCATCACCCGAAATTTCCACTTTAACCTTTTCAAGCATTTTGGAATCTTCTGCGTATTTTTTTAATGTACGAGAAAGACCTCTTCGAAAACCAGTAAGATGCGTTCCTCCTTCAATCGTATGAATGTTATTTACATAAGAGAATACATTCTCATTATAAGTAGAATTATAAGTCATTGCAATCTCAATTGGAATACCATTCTTTTCAGTAATGATATGAATTGGCTCAAGAATCAAAGGTTCTTTTGTTTTGTCAATGTACTTTACATATTCTTTTAATCCTGTTTCAGAATGAAAACGTTCACTTTTATATGCTCCTTTATCGTTAACATGACGTTTGTCTATTAAAGTCAATGTAATTCCGGCATTCAGATAAGCAAGTTCTCTTAAACGAGTTGCCAAAATATCATAACGATATTCAAGTACTGCAAAAACAGAGTCATCAGGCTTGAATGTTATTATTGTCCCTGAATCTTCTGTTTCACCAACAATCTTCACATCTGAATAAGGTTTACCTTTAGAATATTCTTGAACATATATTTTCCCATTACGATGAATCTCTGCTTTTAAATATATTGAAAGAGCGTTCACGCAAGAAACACCAACACCATGCAAACCTCCGGAAACCTTATACGTACCTTTATCGAATTTTCCACCGGCATGTAAAACCGTAAGCACAACCTCAAGAGCCGATTTCTTTTCTTTTTCATGGAAATCTACAGGAATACCACGACCATTATCTTTAACTGTAATAGAATTATCCTCGTTGATAACCACATTTATTTCGTCGCAATATCCAGCTAACGCCTCATCAATAGAGTTATCAACTACTTCATTAACCAAGTGATGCAATCCTCTCTCGTTAACATCACCAATATACATTGCAGGTCTTTTTCTTACAGCTTCGAGTCCTTCTAAAACTTGTATGTTTTGCGCTGAATATTCACCGCTTGCTGCATTCAATTGTTCTTGTGTCATTATTATCCTTTATGATCTTAGTTAAATGCCTTTTCATTAGTGTCTTAATCCACGTTTATTGGCACTTTAAAAACGTGAACAAATTTACGGTTTTTTTGCGAAAAAAGCAAGGTTTTATACTATTTAGAGACTATAAAAAAGGTCAAAAAAAAGCGGATTTAAATAAAACCGCTTATAGATCTTCAAACACAATTTTAACATCAATATTCGTAATCGATTGCAGCTCTATCCGTTCTCACTTTAGCAATATAAGCAGCAACTATCAAATGATCTGGATGGTCAACATATATTTTCACATCTTCTATTGATTTAAACTCACTATCAAGAATTATATCATAATTACTAGAAACCGCCTTATAATCATTAATATAAACCTTGATTTTTTTGATGACACTAACTTTATCTTTTAATGCCTCCAAATCTTTTTTAATAATAAGAGCATTTTCACTCTTACTTTTCCCTTCAGCCTGATCAGCCAATTTAAATAATACTAAATGTTTAATCATTGCTTGAAAATTTACAACATTAAATCTACTATATAAAGACTCAGAGCCGGACTTTTTACACTTGTCCGGCTCTGATTATATTTATTTCGCTTGTCTTAAGCCTGCAAACTATTAACGTGAGCAGCCATTTTAGATTTCAAGTTGTTCGCTTTATTAGCATGAATAACATTGTTCTTGGCCAATTTATCCAACATAGAGCAAACTTCCGGATACATCTTCAGAGCATCTTCTTTTACAGTAGTTGCGCGAAGTTTACGGACAGAATTGCGTGCTGTACGAGACGCATATCTATTAGTCAAACGACGAACTTTAATCTGTCTGATTCTTTTTTTTGATGATTGATGATTTGCCATTTTTAAATTATATTTTTTCTTTTAGTAGCCGATAGGGGAATCGAACCCCTCTTTCAAGAATGAAAATCTTGCGTCCTAACCGATAGACGAATCGGCCAATTAAAAAGCTTTTAAGTTTTCAAACTTCATTCGCTCAAATTGCGGGTGCAAATATAGAGCCTTTTTTTTAAACTACAAAACATTTTATCTGATTTTTTATAAAAGAAATCACTAAAAAACATGATCTGCCACTATATCAACAAGATAAAAAGTAAATAAAAATTAAGTCAAACTCTTAATAAAAACATTAAGAGACCAAATAACAACTAAACAGCCTACAGCTATCAACATTGTCTTCACAGGTAATCTACCGGCAAGACGAGCAGCTATAGGTGCAGCAACTACACCACCAATAATCAATCCTAAAATAACCTGCCAATGATTCAAGCCTAAGAAAGTAAAGAAAGTTAGAGAACTTGCTAATGTTACAAAAAATTCAGAAAGACTTACAGTACCTATTACATAGCGTGGAGTTTTGCCTTTTGAAATCAATGTTGAAGTAACCAAAGGTCCCCAACCGCCGCCACCAAATGAATCAAGTAGTCCACCAGTAAAACCAAGAACTCCTACACGTCTAACCTTTCTTGTACGCTTAATTCTACCATTAAAAGCAGTTGTAAGTATCTTTATACCCATTATCATTGTATAAACAGCAATAATTGGTTTAATAATACTTGCATAATCTCTGCCGAGTATAGAAAGCAAAACCGCACCCAAAATGGCACCGATCACACCAGGAATTGCTATGTTCTTGAGTAGCTTTTTATTTATATTACCGAATTTGTAATGATTGTAGCCAGAAACAGCACTTGAAAACATTTCAGCAGTATGTACGCCACCACTAATTGAAGGTAGCGGAATTCCCAAACTCAATAAAGCCGCAGTAGACATCACTCCATATCCCATTCCAAGGGCGCCATCTATTAATTGAGCTATAAAACCTACTAAAATCATCAAATAGAAAGTTTTATCTAGCGTGGCTATTAAAGATTGAGGATCAAAACCCATATCCTTAAAAGGAATAAGTGAAATCACAAAATATCCCACAATCATTAAAATGAACGCCCAAGCTGAGCGCTTTACAATCTTAGTCCACTTTTTATCTGTGATGATTTCTGTTTCCGAAGCATCTGGATTCTTCTCTCTTGTTGCTGTCGTAAGCACATTCTGAAGGTGAAAATCAGATTTCTCTGGCTGATTGATGATATTTACCAAAAGTCCCTTTGCATGGGCTTCCTGAGATATTTTCTCGCACACATCCTCATCCTCAATCGCAACAATAAGAACTTTCATATCATCAAGATCTGATAATTCAAAAGGTCTGATTTCGATTAGAGTATTTGGATAAGACTCTTTCAAATGCGCCCCCATCCTACTGCCAAATTCTCCTACCACTCGAATTTTTACTTTTGGTGATGACTTATAAATAGTGCTGATTATCTGATCACAATCATAATCCTCACCAACAATCAGGACATTGATGTGGTCAGGGCGTAAATAGATGGGAAACAATGATTTCCTATCTATTCTTTTCCGTTTTAATTTGCCCTCGCCCATAAGATTTATTATTAATATTATTTAAAAAGTACCGCTGCTACTGTAGCATAACTTGTTTTATCTATCAAAATAGCTCCACCGGTATTACGAAGTTTACTATAACTATCGTAAGCCAAAGGAACTGCTGTTTTTAATTTTACTGATACCAACTCATTCAACCCGATTGACAATATCCCATTTTGTTTTTCAAGGGTGTTTACATCTATTCCCTCAACAAATTCAGTAACTATTGCATCAGTAACACGACTATTTTGCTGAAGCAGATATCTTCCACCCAACGATAAAGGTTTCTCATCCATCCATGCAATTACAGCTTCAATATCGCGATCAACTTTCAGAATTTCATCTTGGACTACTATCATATCACCTCTACTTGCATCTACATCTTCTTCCAGATGAACAACTGCACTTTGTGGCGCAAATACTTCCTCTACAATCTGATTATTACATTCAACAGCTGCAATAGTGGCTTTTACACCTGATGGATAAATAGTTATTTTATCACCTTTTTTAAATTTACCACTTTCAATCTTGCCGGCATATCCTCTATAATCTGGGTTTTCTTCAGTTTGAGGGCGTAAAACATATTGAATGGGCATACGTGAATTCTCTAGATTGATAGACTCCTGAACCTCCACGGTTTCAAGCAATTCCATCATTGTGGGTCCTTCATACCAAGTCATACTTGCAGACCTGTCAACAATATTGTCACCATTAAGTGCACTAATAGGAATAAAACTCACTTCAGATGTTATGCCAATGACATCGGCCATCTTCTTAAACTCATCAACTATCTGGTTGTAGCGCTCTTGTGAATGATCCACCAGGTCCATTTTGTTAACAGCAATAGCTATAAATGGTATCTGCAATAAAGAACAAATGATGGAATGTCTTTTAGTCTGTTCAATAATACCATTTCGGGCATCAATTAAAATTACTGCTAAATCCGCATTCGATGCACCGGTAACCATGTTACGAGTATATTGAATATGACCGGGTGCATCTGCGATAATGAATTTTCTGTTTGGAGTAGAAAAATATTTATACGCTACATCAATAGTAATTCCTTGTTCGCGCTCTGCCCTTAATCCATCAGTTAATAATGCCAAATCGACCCCTCCATCTTTAAGCTTTTTACTGCTTTGCTCAAGGGCTTCGAGTTGGTCTATTAATATATTTTTACTATCATACAAGAGGCGACCAATGAGTGTACTTTTTCCATCGTCCACACTACCTGCAGTTAAAAATCGTAGTATATCCATTTTTGTTTTTAAATTCTAAAAATAACCGTCTTTTTTCCTATCCTCCATTGCTGCGTCCGACATCTTATCATCGATACGAGTCTCACCTCTTTCACTGGTTCTGGTAGCAGCAATTTCATTGATAATATCATCTATCTCATACGCTTCCGATTCAACGGCAGCAGTACATGTCATATCTCCCACTGTTCTGTATCGAACATTCTTTTTCATAATCACATCATCCTCATCTATTTTAATAAAAGGAGAAACTGCAAGTAGTTGTCCTTGATATTCAATAACATCTCTTTCATGAGAAAAATAGACAGATGGCAATGGAATTTGTTCTCTACGGATATAGTTCCAAACATCAAGTTCTGTCCAATTGCTCAAAGGGAATACACGTACATTTTCTCCTTTATGGACTTTACCGTTATAGGTGTGCCACAGTTCAGGACGTTGCAATTTTGGATTCCATCCTCCAAAATAGTCTCTAACTGAAAAAATTCGTTCTTTTGCACGAGCCTTTTCTTCATCACGCCTTCCTCCTCCAATACAAGCATCAAATTGGAATTCTTCTATTGTGTCAAGTAAGGTAAATGTCTGAAGAGCATTACGTGATGCAATTTTACCTTTTGGCTCTGTTAAACCTTTTTGTTTAATAGTATCTTCTACTTTTCGAACAACTAAATCGGCACCAATTTTTTTGGCTAGATTATCTCGATATTCAAGTGCTTCAGGAAAATTATGACCTGTATCTATATGCACTAAGGGAAAAGGAAGCTTGCAAGGTTTAAAAGCCTTCATAGCTAAATATACCATTACGATGGAATCTTTACCACCGCTAAATAACAATGCCGGTTTCTCAAATTGCCCGGCTACTTCACGGAAAATATGAATCGCTTCTGATTCTAATTGATCCATGAAATCTAAATGATAACTCTCTGTCATTTTAATAAAAAAATCTATGATTTATGAACATGAAGTCCGCATTCTTTTTTACTGTTGCCTTCCCACCACCATCTGCCAGCTCTAAAATCTTCACCTAGCTTAATGGCTCTTGTACAAGGAGCACAACCAATGCTTACAAAATTTTTATCGTGTAATGGATTATAAGGTATATTATTTTTGAGTACGAAATCTTTTACTTGATCAAGCGACCAATCAAGAAGTGGATGAAATTTATATAATTGATGATCTTCATCCCATTCAAGTTGAGGCAAATCATGCCTTGCGGACGACTGACTTGAACGCAATCCGGTAATCCATACTTTTTGCCCTTTCAAGGCTTTATTTAATGACTCAACCTTTCTTATACCGCAACATTCTTTTCTTAACTCTGGCGAATTATAAAAAGCATTCGGACCATTTCGTTCAACAAAATCAGCAATTTGAGTTGAATCAGGATAATAAGGCTTAATACTTATCTTGTAGCGCTCCAAAGTACTTACCCAAGTAGAATATGTTTCTGGGAACAACCTACCTGTGTCAAGCGTAAATAAAGTTATTGGAATGTTATTTGATGCTATAAGGTGAGTGATCACTTGGTCTTCATAACCAAAACTTGTCGAAAAAACTACTTCATCGGGATATTCTTCTGCTAAAAACTTCATGGATTCAATTTCCGTGAGTTTTGAAAGAGCATTTTGCAGTTCTTGAAACTCCATACTTCTTTGATTAGTGACTTGAATGAACGATTTAAATCGAAAGAATCATAAAAGTCAATTCTTAATTGTTTGATTTACGTGCACAAAGATAGTAAAATATTTTGTTCCACAATTGTTCAACTATACAAACTTAATACGAGAATAAAATTCATGACAATTAGCAATTCAGATGATTTGATTAATACATTTTAAAAACAAACTACACAAAAAAGTTGTCTAATTCAAAAATATTTCATAATTTTGCACCCTTATATATAGGAATATAAAAACAAAACAATAATATAGAGATGAAAAGAACATATCAGCCCTCTGTTACAAAGAGAAAAAACAAACATGGATTCAGATCCAGAATGGCTTCAAAAAACGGTAGAAGAGTGCTTGCTTCACGTCGTGCAAAAGGAAGAGCAAAACTATCTGTTTCTGACGAGTTTTAATATTCTACATGTTAAAGAATAAGAGCAAGAATGTGATAACATATTCTTGCTTTTTTAGTTTTATGTCCTCATATTTAATCTTTTTTCATACTTTTGTAAAAGGATTTATAAGGTCATAATTAGTTTGCAACAATAATACTTTCATTATGAAGACGCCCAATAATTATATAGGTAACAATATCTTCAAAAACTTTCTGCTTATCATAGTGATAAGCATTATTTTAGTGATATTGACACTTTTCCTTTTTAGAGTTTATACTCGCCATAATCAAAACGTCGAAGTACCTCAACTTCAGGGATTACAAGTTGAAGAAGCTAGGGTCATGTTGAAATCAAGAGGCCTTCACATTGAAATTGTTGATTCAGTATATAAAAAAGGATCAGTCCCTGGTGCAATTATTGAACAAACTCCTAGCCCTAATAATAATGTAAAAGAAGGTCGACCGGTTTATGTGACAATTTATTCAAAAAGTCCACAATTAATTGCTATTCCGGGATTGGTAGACTACTCAACACGACAAGCGGAAGCTCTTTTAATTTCTATGGGATTTAACCAATTGGAAATTGAAAAAGTTCCATCCATGTATGAAGGACTGGTCATTTCGGTTCAGTTTAGAGGTAAAACATTGCAACCGGAAGAAAAAATACCAGTTGGCTCACCACTTAAATTAATCGTAGGGGGTGGCTCATTCTCAAATGATTCACTTAATGTAACTGGGGAATATATTATTTCTCCGTCTGGAGATTCTCCTGCTGAATCAAATAGTGGAAATCCCGAGGATAATCCTGACAATGTAGATCCATCATTCTTTTAACTCGCTGTGAAAGAAGACAAAACAAAAAACATAGATGATGCACTGGAAGAAGACGAAGAGTTGGATTCCAGTTCTGAAAGTTCACAAAAATTTGAACATTATCGATTCATTGTCGATAAAGGACAAAATCCTATGCGTATAGACAGGTTTCTATCTGATCATATCGTAGGTATTTCACGAAATAGATTACAACAAGCGGCTGATGCTAAATGTGTTCTTGTTAATGACCTTCCGGTAAAATCAAGCTACAAAGTAAAACCGCTGGATGTGATTTCGATCGTAATGGACCGACCTCGACATGATTTCAAGATAATTCCCGAAAATATCCCTCTCAATATCGTTTATGAAGATGAATCTCTCATGGTTATAAACAAACCTGCAGGAATGGTTGTTCATCCTGGACATGGAAACTATTCAGGAACACTTGTGAATGCCATCGCTTATTATTTGAATTATGATGAGAACATGACGATGGAAGATCCTCGAATGGGATTAGTTCATCGAATAGATAAAGATACTTCAGGACTATTGCTCATTGCCAAAACTCCACATGCTAAAACAAATTTATCTGTACAGTTTTATAACAAAACAACAAAAAGACAGTACATTGCTTTGGTTTGGGGAAACGTGGAAAATAACGAAGGGACAATAGAAGGAAATATTGGTCGGGATCCAAAAGATCGTATGTTGATGAAGGTATTCCCCGAAGGGGATATGGGAAAAACTGCTGTCACACACTATAAGGTTTTAGAACGTTTCGGGTATGTAACGTTAGTACAATGCCAATTGGAAACTGGCAGAACTCACCAGATTAGGGTACACATGAAATATATTGGTCACACGCTTTTCAATGATGAACGATATGGTGGACATGATATTCTTAGAGGTACAAGGTTTGCTAAGTATAAACAATTTGTCTATAATTGCTTTGTTGCTTGTCCGCGCCAGGCTCTTCATGCTAAAACACTGGGGTTTGTACATCCTGAAACTAAAGAAGAAATGTTTTTGGAGAGCGAACTTCCTGAAGATATGCAAAACCTGATCCGACGCTGGAGAATTTACACTGAATCAAGAGAAATATTGGGAACTAAATCCAAATAATCCATTCTTAGAATTAATATTTCTACATCAACTCAATTGATAATATTTACAAGTAATAGATAACAAAAAACTATATGAAGAAAAATGTAGCTATTATATGGGGCGGATATTCATCTGAAAAAGAAGTATCTAAAAAAAGTGCAAAAGGGATATCTTCATTTATAGATAAAGAAAAATATAACGTTTACTCCGTAAAAATAGATCACGAATCGTGGGAAGTGGAGAAAAACGGACAAATATATTCAATAGATAAAAACGATTTTAGTTTTATATCTAATGGATGGAGCACAAAATTTGACTTCGCTTATATCACTATTCACGGAACTCCTGGCGAAGATGGAACTTTACAGGGTTATTTTGATATGCTGCAAATCCCATACTCTAACTGTGGAGTATTAGCTTCGGCAATCACTTTTAACAAATTCACCTGCAATAATTATCTGAAAAGCTTCGGAATAAATGTCGCAAATTCAATCGTTTTAAGAAAAGAAAATGAGATAAATTCAAAACAAATTATTGATCGTTTAGGATTACCGGTTTTTGTTAAACCAAACATGGGTGGGTCAAGTTTTGCAACTACAAAAGTTAAACGAATAGAAAATATCGAAAATGCAGTCAATGAGGCTTTTGAAGAGGCAAACGAAGTAATAATAGAAAGTTTTATCGCTGGAACGGAAGTAACTTGCGGATGTTTGAAGACAGATAAAGGGTTGACTATTTTGCCGCTTACCGAAGTGGTTACAAAAAATGAGTTCTTTGACTATAATGCAAAATATAATGGTGAAGTTGAAGAAATAACACCGGCAAGAATTTCTAACGAAATGACTGAAAAAATCAAGTTTCTTACCAGTCAAATTTATGACTATATCAACGCTAAAGGTATTATTCGCGTCGATTATATTATTTCTAATGAAATGCCTGTTCTTCTTGAAGTAAATACAACTCCAGGAATGACTTCAACTAGCTTTATTCCTCAGCAAATAAGGGCTGCTAAACTGGATATAAAAGAGGTGCTGACAAACATTATAGAATTTGAGTACAACAAAATAAAAGCATGAATCATGAAATCTGATACAACTGATTTATTTAAAGATATTCGATCGGCAAGGGATTTTGAGGTCCCGGAACTGATTGATAGTTTGCTTAACGACAAAGCTTTTGCAAAAGTTGCAACTCCTATTGTTAAATCGTTCACTACATGGGAATCTTTTGCTCAAATTCTGAAAAGCTGCAATACAATACAGGATTTCCAAAGCAAAATAACGCAACCTCTCATAAATTTATTGATCCGGAAAACCACAACGTCTAAAGTTGAAGCTTTAAACTGGGAAAACATTGGCAATGGAAAAGGAAGAACTTTTATCTCGAATCATCGTGATATTGTATTGGATGCAGGTTTCCTAAATGTGTTGCTGTATGAAAATAACATGGACACAACAGAAATTGCTATTGGCGACAACTTGTTGGCTTATCCATGGATCACTACGCTTGTCAGACTAAACAAGAGCTTTATTGTCAATCGTAGTGTGCCTTTCCGACAAATGTTAAATACGTCTATTCATCTTTCAAAATATATTGTTGATACTGTCGCAAACAGAGATCAATCTGTTTGGATCGCACAACGCGAAGGAAGAGCAAAAGATTCGAACGACAGAACACAAGAAAGCTTATTGAAAATGCTTACCTTGTTCGACAGCAAAAACCCAAAAGAGGCTTTGATGAAATTAAATATCACTCCTCTCTCCATTTCATACGAATTGGATCCATGCGATTATCTAAAGGCAATAGAATATCAATTAAGACGAGATCATGAAGATTTTAAAAAATCAAAAGGTGATGATATTAGAAGCATGATAACAGGAATAACAGGATATAAAGGACATGTTGTGTTCAAATTTGGAAATTCTATTAATAAAGAACTTAACAAAATTCCTGCTTCAACTGAACGCTCTATATTATTTAATAAAGTTGCCGAAATGATAGATAAAGAAATATTTAACAACTATAGTTTTTTCAGTTTCAACTATATTGCACATGACATGATGACTGGCGAGAACAACTTTACTGAGCATTATACAGAAGAGGAAAAACAGCAGTTCGACTCTTATTTAAATTTACAACTGGATAAAATAAACATTGAGAATAAGGATATTCGTTTCTTAAGAACTAAACTTATCGAAATGTATGGGAATACTTTAAAGAATTATGTTGACAATCAAAAATAATCTTTATCCGATAAATTTTCTTTTGCTCTCAATTTCATTATTGCTTTTGCAGTCTTGCCAAAAAGAGGACAAAAGACTGGACGATTACTGGGTGAACTTTGCTACTGTAATAAAATCAAACAATGATGTAAGGTTTCATTTGGACAACAATAAAACATTAATACCTAAAAAACTTAAAGACTATAATGGTGATTCGGGACAAAGGGTTATATTAAATTACTCTTTTCTTCGGAATGATACTATTAAAGTGAACAGCGTTTCAAATATTTTAACTGGAAACATAAAACTAAATGGTTATCCTGAACAGTATTTTTCTGAACCGGTAAACATTCAAAGTGTTTGGGTGAGCGGCAACTATTTGAATATGGTTCTTGAAATAGAATATAATAAAACAGCTCATTCTGTGGCCTTATTGAAAAAATCTTCTACGACCAAGAATGAGCTTTATTTTAGTCATGCTACTAACAACGACCCACCGGGCGCTCCGGTACTCATGTACCTATCGTTTTCGCTCGAAAACTTACGCGTTAGCGGAAATGAATCTCCTTTACAATTTACAGTATATATTAACTCCCACACGGGATTAAAAGAATTTCACCTTACACTAAAATGAATCTTCTGATGATGATTCTTTGGCTTTATCTTTTATCTTGAATTCTATTGGTAAAATACATTTCACATTCACATTTTCACCTCCGTTTTTACCAGGCACCCAATCTGGCATCAAACTCAACACGCGCATAGCTTCATCATTCAATGCTGTATTTTCACCTTCAATCACTTCGATGTTATAAATGCGACCATCTTTTCCTACAATAAAAGAACAAAGTATACGTTCTTCTATTCCGGCATTATATGCTTTTTCGGGATAACTTAATCTATTAGAAATAAAACTCGCCAACCCTTCTTCTCCTGTTCCATAAGAAGGCATAATATCTACAATTGCAAATACTTCTTCTTCAGCAGATAGCCATCTGCTATTTGAATTGTTTAATGTGTTTCTATCGCCATAAGAACTTGGCGATTTAGAAGTGGTCTTCCTCCCGTTCTTGTTTAATCGAAAATACATCGGAACGTATGATTTCGAACGGACAAATTGACCATTGAACTTGCCGGGACGCCAAGCAGGCATTAATTTCAATATTCGTAAAGCTTCATCGTTTAATAATGGATCGGCATGATGAATAATTTTAAAATCCGATAACGAACCATCTAATTCCACAGTAAAGGTTGTTACTACCAATCCTTGTATATCATTTTCTGCTGCTTCATCTGGATAATCCAAAACGGATGATATAAATTGCAACATTGAAGCTTTACCTCCGGGATACATTGGATCAATATCGGGCTCTTCAATCACCTTGCTTTTCGACGATTCAGCTGAGCTCTGAGCTAATAAAGTAAGTGGAAAAAATAACGAACAGAGTGTGAAAAAGATAATTATTCTATTACGGAAATTCATTTTTAATACATTTTTATTTTTGCACCACAAAGATAACAAAAAACATATTTCTTCTGCAAGGCTTTAAACATTAATCGTTATTTAAGTAATATTTGACATTGCCGGGATTAAAGTCTTTTAATTTATTTGAGTTACAGATAATAAATTGTAGACTATCATAGATATTTCAATGAAAATGTGTACCTTTGCGCCCGTAAAAAAGATTGTAAATGCAAAAAATTCGCAACATAGCCATCATCGCCCACGTCGACCATGGCAAAACTACGCTGGTGGACAAGATGCTTTTAGCTGGACACCTCTTCCGTGACGACAAACAAACAAACGAGTTATATCTGGATAATAATGATATTGAACGCGAACGAGGGATAACGATCCTCTCAAAAAACGTTTCTATTATATATAAGGATACTAAAATAAATATTATCGATACTCCGGGACACGCCGACTTTGGTGGTGAGGTTGAACGAGTACTTAATATGGCCGACGGCTGCCTTGTACTGGTTGATGCTTTCGAAGGACCAATGCCACAAACTCGATTTGTATTACAAAAGGCTTTGGAAATTGGACTTAAACCTATTCTTGTAGTTAACAAGGTGGACAAACCTAACTGCCGACCAGATGAGGTGCAGGAAGAGGTTTTCGATTTGATGTTTAGCTTGAATGCAACTGAAGATCAGCTTGATTTTCATACATTATATGGTTCGGCAAAACAAGGATGGATGTCTAATGATTGGAAACAACCTACAGATAATATTACTCCTTTGCTGGATGCAATTCTTGAAAATATTCCGGCTCCTGAAATGCAGGAAGGAACACCTCAAATGCTAATTACTTCACTTGATTATTCAAATTATGTGGGACGAATCGCTGTGGGTAGAGTTCATAGAGGGATTCTTACACAGAACAAGGATTATGCTTTGTGTCACCGCGATGGAAGTATTTCCAAAATTCGCATCAAGGAGGTTAACGTTTTCCAGGGACTTGGACGTGCAAAAGTAGACGATGTTTCATCGGGTGATATTTGCGCTTTGGTGGGAATCGACAAGTTTGAGATTGGGGACACAATTACCGATTTCGAAAACCCGGAACCACTACCTCCTATCGCTATAGATGAACCTACAATGTCAATGTTGTTCACTATCAACAATTCGCCATTCTTTGGAAAAGAGGGTAAGTTTGTTACTTCCCGTCATATATATGAACGCCTTATTCATGAAACGGATAAAAATCTTGCACTTAGAGTAGTGGAGACTGATAGCTCTGATTCATGGATCGTCTTCGGACGTGGAGTATTACATTTATCAGTACTCATTGAAACTATGCGTCGCGAAGGATATGAGCTACAAGTGGGACAACCTCAGGTTATTATTAAAGAAATAGAAGGACAAAAATATGAACCGGTCGAACAACTTACAATCAATCTGCCTGAAGAAATGTCAAGCAAAATCATTGATGTTGTTTCTCGACGAAAAGGTGAAATGGTCTCGATGGAAATCAAGGGAGATCGCATGCACATTGAGTTTACAATTCCTTCAAGAGGAATTATCGGACTTAATAATATCATCCTGACACTTTCTTCAGGTGAAGCTATAATGGCTCATCGTTTTCTGGAATTTCAACCTTGGAAAGGTGATATAGAAAAAAGACAGAATGGCTCAATCATAGCTGGCGAATCGGGTAACGCGTATGCGTATGCTTTGGATAAACTTCAAGATCGAGGCAAGTTCTTTATTGAACCTCAAACAGATATTTATGCTGGTCAAGTAGTAGGTGAACATAACAAGGATAACGACTTGGTGGTTAACGTTACTAAATCAAAGAAACTTACCAATGTTCGTGCTTCTGGAACTGACGATAAAGCGCAATTGGCTCCTCCAATCATCTTTAGTCTCGAAGAGTCACTTGAATACATAAAAGAAGATGAATACGTAGAGGTTACACCAAAATCTATTCGTTTGCGCAAAATAATATTAGACGAAACTGAACGTAAACGCTCAGGAAAAAAAGCTTAACAAAGTCTGAAAAAATAGTAGGAAGGGTTTATTTCTTGATAAGATTAATAAACTCTTCTCTTGTTTTTTGTTGATTGAATACTCCTGTGAAATCAGAAGTAGTGGTAATGGAGTTTTGCTTTTCTACTCCTCGCATCTGCATACACATATGTTGAGCCTCAATAACTACCATAACTCCCAAAGGATTTAATGTATTCTGAATACATTCTTTAATTTGAGTCGTTAATCGTTCCTGTATTTGAAGCCTGTGAGCAAAAACATCTACTACACGGGCAATCTTACTCAATCCTGTAACATAGCCGTCAGGAATATATGCAACATGCGCTTTCCCATAAAAGGGCAACATGTGATGTTCGCAAAGTGAGAACAAATCAATATCTTTCACAATTACCATCTGACGGTAATTTTCCTTAAATAAGGCTGCTTTCAGAATTTTCTGGGGATCTTGAGAATAACCTTTGGTCAAATATTGCAAAGCTTTTGCTACTCTATCGGGCGTTTTCACTAAACCTTCACGTGCTGGATCTTCTTCAAGCAAAGATAATATCTCTTTAACGTGACTTGAAATAACCAACTTCTTTTCTTCTTGTTGTTCTATTATCATTCGTTTACTTCTTGATATTGATGTAATGGAATTTTGACTTCATCACGTACTATATACATTTCTTTACCAAAAGATGGGAACTTGCGACGCATAGTTTGCATTGCTTCATTGGCTTCTTCCCTCGTTTGGAAATTCCCCACACGAACACGCCAGAATGGTGAATCGAAAATCACAACTGACTCATATTGAGGAAATGCATTCTGTATCATACCTTGTTTCTGATATGCTTCATTTTTCGATTCACGCTGGTGATTTCCTGCAAACGCCTGAACCTTAAAGCCATGTATCTTAACGTATTGCATATTTCCATCACTATATACAGGCGCTCGTTTTGGTGATACAATTTTATGCCCAACCACATCTTTCAGACTTTCTTCCTGATAGATCGTCACTTGTCCCTGACCGGTTTTCTGTGTCGTCAAATCTTCAATTATATTGGGCTTATCTTTCTCAACCGCAACTTGTTGAGCACCTAAATGAACAGCCATCAACATGAAAAAAGAAATGTATAGAAACTTCTTCATTTATTAAATATACTTTGAATTTTATACAAAGATAAAAAATTACCACATACCGGGGTACGATATGTGGTAAAACAATATTGATTAATCTTAAAAAGCTTCAACAATAGGCATGAATTTCTCAACGCTTAATGATGCGCCTCCTATCAAACCTCCATCAACATCTTTATTTGAGAAAAGTTCTTTTGCATTGCCAGCATTAACACTTCCACCATACAGAATAGAGGTGTCTTCAGCAACTTCCTTGCCATACTTTTCAGCAATTACGTTGCGAATAAAGGCATGCATTTCTTGTGCTTGATCTGCAGATGCAGTTTTTCCAGTGCCTATTGCCCATACAGGTTCGTATGCGATAACAAGTTTACCAAAATCTTCGGCTGAAAGTTCAAACAATGATTTCACAACTTGTTCTTTCACAACTTCAAAATGTTTATCGGACTCACGTTCTGATAAAACTTCACCTACACAGAAAATAGGAATCAAATTACTTGCTAAAGCAAGATTTACTTTTTGTTTTAATATTTCAGCGTTTTCGTGATAATAAGCACGACGTTCACTATGTCCTAGAATTACATATTTTGCACCTGTAGAAGCTACCATAGAAGCAGAAACTTCTCCTGTATATGCACCAGATTCTTGGTCTGCACAGTTTTCTGCACCTAAACCAATTTTATTGATATCAATTGTATTTGCAACTGATGCTAAATGAATAAATGGTGTGCAAATTACAACATCACAATTTATAGATTTACCTTTCAAAACATCATCCAATTCTTTAGCTAATGCAACGCCTTCTTGCAGGTTTTTATTCATTTTCCAATTGCCTGCTACAATGTTCTTTCTCATATTTACTTGTTTTTAATATTTAGTTTGTTCTCAATTACTTTAATAATCAAAAGTGGTACAATAAATAACAATAACAATAGAACTATTGTTTTCATGTTTCTTTGCTGATGATAAACATCTTTAGTCAATTCAGAAACAATTGATGATTTGTCTTTCTCCTTTATTATCGGAAGTTTATTATCGCACCATTTATTAATGACTGTACCATTTTTCACCAATACTAAACCGGGATTTGAACGAACAATTGTTTTAAGCATTCTTTCATCGGCTTGGCAAAAATTGAAGTTCGCATCGTATGTTTCCCCCCATTCATTAATTGTTTCGACTGACGAAGAAGTAATGCAATAGAACTTATAATTGTTATTTGCAGCAAAATCTGCAATATCTTTTAATTGATACAGATATTTAGTTTCAGCATCTTCCAAGGAATAGCTGATCATCCAAAATGAATAAGCTGGATCCTTCAAAATATCTTCAGTTATATCATTATTAATAAATGTTTTAGTACTATCATCATATTGAACTAATTCTACATGAAAGTCTTCAATCTCGGGTTTTTCACCTTCTTTTGTCATACGAGTTTCCATTTCCACAAATGTCCATGTTGAATCGTTCCATGGATAATCATCTTCTTTAAACTCTTTTTGTTCTCCATTCTTTGTATATACAAATATGTTTTCAAATTCACCTACTCTTGCAGGATCTACATTTATCTTTTCTGGTAAATGGCTCCCTATTTTATAAGGCCTGAAATCAAAAACAGGTGAATATATTATATTATATAGTGCAAATGAAAATCCAAAGATTATTGTAAAAAGAGCGACAATCAATTCCGTTCTCTTGCTAAAAATTGACTTTATGTTTTTATAGTTTGCCAATAATAGAACTGCACATACAGATAAAACTATGTTCTTATAAAACGTTTGCCAATTTGAAATAATCAATGCATCACCAAAACATCCGCAATCTTTGACTGGATTATCTATAGCTATCCACAAAGTTAATGGGGTCATTATTATCATGAAAAGAAGTACTAAAATACTGGTTAATTTACGGTATAACCCTAGTAAGATAAATATTCCTAACAATAATTCAACTACACAAAGAATAACAGATAAAAATAAAGCTAATGATAAGAATTCGGATAGATTCAGTGCTATAAAATAGTCCTGAATTTTGTATGCAGTTCCTAATGGATCAACAGATTTAACAAATCCAGAGAAAGTAAATGTAACCCCTATTATCAAACGCGATAAAAGGGTTAGTACATTTATGACTTTTTTATTGACCATTAATTATTATCTCCAAAATGAAGTTTGATAAGACCAAAAAGAGCATAATTGATCATATCCATATAGTTTGCATCAACACCTTCCGAAATAAGCGTTTCTCCATCATTGTTTTCTATTTCCTTAGTTCTGCTTATTTTGGTTAAAATAAAATCGGTGTATGAACTTACACGCATGCTTCTCCAAGCCTCATCATAATCGTGATTCTTTGCATACATCAATTCTTTTGATTCAGTAATATATTTATCGTACAATTTTAGTGCTTCATCATTCAATATATCCACTTTATCTGAATAACCTAACTCAAGTTGAATCAATGCAATAACACCGTAATTAACTATAGCGATAAATTCCGGCAAAATACCTTCATTTATTTTTGCCTCTTTTTTTGTCTCAAGCGTACGTATTCTTTTTGCTTTAATATAAAGCTGATCAGTAACCGATTGAGGACGTAATATACGCCAAGACGCGCCATAATCGTGAAGTTTCTTTTCAAAAACATTTCTGCAAATAGCTATTACTTCATCAAACTGTTTCTTTGTAGCACTCATAACAACAATAGTGATTATAGTTCATTTCAAACCAAGAACAAAGATAGAAAAAAAAAGCAAAAGGTACAAGTGATATTACTTGTACCTTCTTAACGTTCTGAATATTTTATAATTATGAAACCCTTATCGATTTCCCAATTTTTAATTTAGTTCTGGTTGTTATATTATTTAAATTACACAAGCTCTTAACAGATATACCATACTTTTTCGATATAGCACTTAATGTATCGCCACTCTTGATCCTGTAATATTGAACATCTCCTGCTACATACTTGTTAGCTTCTGAAGTACTTGACTTATAACTATTTGAATTGCTGGCTACAGTAGCCTTACTGCTATTGTTTGTTTTTCGATAGCTGGAATTCGTAACAAGATACTCATCTTTAATGCACGTTTGATTTTTAAAATCTATAATGAAATTGGGATTAATTGGTTTTCCTAAAAACCGAGTCTCAAAATGAAGATGAGATCCGGTTGAACGACCTGTATTTCCAGCAAGGCCAATCGGTTGTCCTGAACGTACATTTTGATTTTCTTTTACTAAGAATCTGGATAAATGACCATAAACAGTCTCAAGACCATTTACGTGACGTACAACTAAATAGTTTCCATACCCCTTCCCTTCATAATCCTTTACTCTTATCTTTCCATCAAATGCGGCATATATAGTATCACCAGTATACGCTTTTATATCAACACCATAATGATATCTACGACTACCACGCCTTCCAAAATTTGAAGTCATATGACCAATTGTTGGCATATAAAAATTGGAGAGATCAACAATGAAAGAATCTGGTGCATTCTTCAAATCACCATATGCGTTAACTGAATTGTTAGACCAAATCCCGCCGTAAATATCTTCAGCTGGAATGGCATTGGGATCGATCTCTCTCATCGCATCTGCCTTTTCAATTGCAGAGAGATCCATCTTTAACTTAAAACCATCAGCCAATAAATTTGAAGCCTCTTGTTCTGAACCGTGTACTTGTTTATAAAAAATCTCTGATCGAGAAGTCGGTTTATCGACATTTGATTGCGAAAATGCTGTCTGAGTGACAAAAAACAATACTGATGATAAAAACCAACCAGTCTTTTTTATTGAAAATTTTCTATACATAATAAATATCCTTACAAATCAAACATTATTAATTAGTTTAATTTTATATGACTCAATACTCATCATTAGCATATAAACTGCAGAGAGTAATTAGAGAGTATTCAAATAATTCTTCGTTCTTAAAAAAACGCATTAATTCAACTTTTGCGTTTTCTGGAGTATCTGAAGCATGAATAATATTTTCCTGAACACTCATGCTATAATCACCCCTAATTGTACCGGCAACAGCTGTTCTTCCGTTTGTAGTACCGGACATTTCTCTTACGACTTTAACTGCATCAACTCCTTTAAGAGCCATTACAATTACAGGACTTACCTGCATCGATTTCTTTATTCTTTCGAAAAAAGGCTTTTCTACTAAATGAGCATAGTGCTCTTTTAAAATGTTGTCAGATAAAACCATCATCTTAATTCCTATTAATTGAAGTCCTTTCTTTTCAAATCTAGATACCACTTCACCAACCAAACTCCTTTGAATTGCCGATGGCTTTAAAATGATTAATGTTTCTTCCATTGATCAACAAATCGAATTAAAGGCTTAAATAGAGAACTTGATTACAACTTTTTTTCTATAATCGATTCGAAATTAAACTATTTATTTTTAACTGGCAAAAAATATTCAAACTATTTTTCTTTATTAAAAATGGACAAGCAGAATTTATCACCCTGAAAAATCAACATACACAGTTGACTATCAAGCATTTAAATGAACTACTTACACCGGTCTCGTCTTTTATTATTTTAACATTAGCCTACATTTATTAGGGAGGTAAATCAGCACGTAAATAACAAGTCAAATAAAATATCCAGACCTCATTATTAAAATTCAATTATAAATTCTGAAATATATTTACAAATGGTTCACAAATCACAGTAATAAGTTTGCAATAGTCACATAAAAAGCAATACATCTAAAGTTTAAATGAATAAAAAATTAGATTAATGATAGTTTTATCTTATCTTTGCTCCTTAAAATTCATTTAAATCGTAATAAAAAATCGTTTATCAGAATGACTAATTATAAACAAATCAACCGAATCACAGGATTGGTGGTTTTTGCTATAGCAGCAATTGTTTATTTACTTACAATTGAACCTACTGCAAGTTTTTGGGATTGTGGAGAATTTATTACTTCTGCATTTAAATTGGAAGTTGGACATCCACCTGGAGCTCCTATCTTTATGTTAGTGGGAAATCTTTTCACACAATTTGCTTCAAATCTTTCACAAGTAGCAAAAATGGTGAATATAATGTCTGCTCTACTAAGTGCATTCACTATCTTGTTTTTATTTTGGACAATTACACATCTAACTAAAAAACTTGTTTTAAAAAATGATGAACAAACAATCACATTTGCACAAACACTTATTGTAATTGGTAGCGGACTAGTAGGTGCATTAACTTACACTTTTTCAGACACATTCTGGTATTCAGCAGTTGAAGGTGAAGTATATGCTTTTTCTTCAATGCTTACAGCACTTGTATTTTGGCTCATTCTTAAATGGGAAGAAAATGCAGACAAACCTCATTCAGAAAAATGGTTGGTCCTTATTGCTTATATAATGGGACTTTCAATTGGTGTACACTTATTAAACTTACTGTGCATACCTGCAATCGCATTAGTTTACTATTTCCGGAAATCAAAAGAAACATCATGGAAAGGAGTTTTAAATGCTATCCTTATTTCATTTGGCCTGATTCTGATATTAATGTACGGCATCATACCTGGATTCACTAAAGTTGGTGGCTGGTTTGAATTGTTTTTTGTAAATACTCTTGGATTATCATATAACAGCGGCGTATTAGTATACTTTATTATATTAACAGCAAGCATTGCTTGGACTCTTTATGAAACATTTAAAGAAAATATAAACTTTAAACGTGCTAAATTAGCTTTCATAACAAGTTTGGCACTTTCAGGAATTCTATTTATTGGAAGTTCAATATGGTTATGGGTATTAATAATCGTTGTGGCCGCATATTTTATATTCAGAAAAGAGAATACTAATATAAAACTTATCAATTTGGCATCATCATGCCTTTTAGTTATTTTGATTGGATTCTCAGCATATTTGTTAATACCTATTCGCTCATCAGCGAATCCACCACTCGACTTAAACTCACCTGAAGATGTATTTTCTTTGGGAAGCTACTTAAACAGAGAACAATACGGCGACACTCCGCTTATTTATGGTCAGACTTATGCATCACAGATTGAACGTGACGGAAATGGTACGGCTATTTATAAAACAAAAAAACAATATGAACGTGCTGTAAAAACCTCAGCTGATCAAAAAGATAAATATATTGTAAAAGATGCTGTCGACTCATATAAATTTAATAACACAATGCTTTTCCCCAGAATGCACTCTGGTGAAGACATTCATTTCAGGGGTTATAAAGATTGGGCTGGGGTTACAGATAAAAACAAACAACCTACTTTAGCACAAAATATAAAATTCCTTTTTAATTACCAGCTTAATTATATGTATTGGCGGTACTTTTTCTGGAATTTCTCCGGTAGACAAAACGATATTCAGGGAGATGGAGGCATGACAAAAGGAAACTGGATTACAGGAATACCTTTCATCGACAATAAAGTGTTAGGACTTGGACCTCAAGACGAAATAGCTCCCGATGTCTCAGATAATAAAGGAAGAAACGTATATTTCATGTTGCCTTTCATTTTGGGTATCATTGGCTTGGTTTATCAGTTGAATCTAAAAAAGAAAGGAAGAAGAAACTTTTTAATAGTATTCACACTATTCTTTATGACTGGTATAGCAATTGTTTTATACTTGAACCAAAAACCATTTGAACCTCGTGAACGTGACTATGCTTATGCTGGATCGTTTTATGCTTTTGCTATTTGGATAGGTATCGGGGTTGCAGGTGTGGGAAAATTCTTAAGAAAATATATCAAGAATACTAAGGTTTCTGCAATTGCTGCTACTCTACTTTGTATGGTAGTTCCAGTGCTAATGGGAACTCAAAACTGGGATGATCACGATCGTTCCAACCGTACTTTAGCCAGAGATATGGGAATGAACTATCTCAGCTGCGTGGAACCAAACGGCATAATATTCACAAATGGCGATAACGATACATATCCATTATGGTATGCTCAGGAAGTTGAAGGATATCGAACAGATGTACGTGTGTCAAACCTGCAATTCCTTAACACTCAGTGGTATATTGACCAAATGAAACGTTCGGCATACGAATCTTCTCCACTTCCTATAGAATGGTCAAGAGCACAATATTGGGCTGAATCAGCGGCACCGGTATATATAATAACAAAACAGCAAATTGAATCAGCTCTTAAAAAAAGCAATATTCCATCAATTTCTTATAGTCAGTATTACGATGCTGCAAGTTTCAAAGATACGATTTCACTTAATGAAACACTTGAGAAATTAAAGACTAACACTTCTTATGCAGCGAATCCATTTATTGAGAATGTGGCAATTATTCCTGGAAGTACACTTGTAGCACCAATTGACACTTCAAAAGTCGACTGGAAATCGCTGAATTCAAAGCCTACAGATAAATTTGTCTACAACTTAAATAACAAACAAGCAATCTTCCTCCAAGAACTCATGTTATTGGAAATGCTTAAAACAGTAAATAATGATAATTGGGAAAGACCTATATATTTTGCGACTACGGTAGATAGAAGTCTTTATGTAAATTTAATGGACCAACTTTCACTTGTTGGACTTACATATAGAGTTGTTCCTGGTGAGCAATTAGAAGGAGGTATCAACACAGAAGTCGCTTTTGATAATATGGTTAATAAATTTAGATGGGGTGGACTAGATACAAATCCTGATATTTATGTTGACGAAACAGGTAGAAGAATGGTCTCTACAGTCAGATTATTCTTTACACAATTAATTGATAAATTAATTGAAGAAGGGAAAAATGATAAAGCACTTTTAGCATTGGATAAATGCACAGGTTCACTACCCGGAAGTATTGTTCCGTATTCAACTGATGGTGTAATTTTGGCCAGAAATTATTTTCAGATTGGTGAAAATAAAAAAGGCAAAGCACTGATAGAATCTATTGAAGATAGAATTCTGAAGAACCTCAGCTGGTACGATAGACTGAAACCTCAACAAATGGCAAATACTTCTAGTGATATTGTGTACGACAATCTCAATCCTTTGTTAATGATCAATTCAGTTTATCAAAGATTTGATAAGAAAAAATATAATACGCGTTCACAAGAGCTGTTACAACGTGCTCAAACATATTATATGCAAGGTCTTCCATTTATGGGCGATATAATCCTTAAAGAATTAACAAACAGCGCTATAATGGGATATCAATCTCTCACAGCTTCTTCGTCTACACCTGCTCCAAATACAGATGATACAACCAAAATCACATTAGAAGCAGAAATAATGGGATCTGCATTAAAGATGATGCAACAATATAGTCCCGAGCTATTTCAACAATATAGCCAAACAGCAAACAAATAACTTTTAACATTGTAAAACCATTGGCGGGCATTTTTCCCGCCAATGGTTTTTTTATATTAGGTATGTTGATAGAACAACCCCCTGCAATTTATCGTCTTTTATTCCCAAACGCCAAATGGCTCTTACCTGTCGAAGGCAAAAAAGTTGTATACCTCACGTTCGATGATGGACCGGTTCCCGAAATAACTCCATGGGTACTTGAAATTCTGAGAAAGTACAATATTAAGGCAACTTTTTTTTGTGTTGGCGATAATATTCGCAAACACCCGGAAATTTACCAAATGTTGCTTAAAGAAGGACACAAAACAGGTAATCACACTTTCAATCATATTCAGGGAATAAAAACAAGGACAAATGAATTTGTATCAAATACACAAAAACAACAATTACTGATGGATACTGACCTTTTCCGTCCACCTCACGGACATATGCGAATTCATCAATTAATAGAGTTGCAGAGATTAGGTTTCAAAATAATTATGTGGGATGTAGTAACACGTGATTACAATAGTAAAAAATCACCAGAGGAGATATTCAATAATGTAAAACGATACACCAGAAATGGCTCTATTATAGTTTTTCATGATTCGTTGAAAGCGGAAAAGAATTTGCGATATGCTTTACCGAAATCCATAGAATGGCTGATTAAAGAAGGTTATTCTTTCTGCTTACTTGATGGCAAAAAAATATAGATGTAAATAAGAACAATTCTTTATTTGGACTGTTAAAAACATAGTAAACAAACCTTTAAGACACAACTATTTAACAGTTCAATTATGGAAAAAGAACATAGAAAGAAAAAACAAACGGAAAACCAGAAGAAGCTTACCACTGTAACTGGCGCACCTGTGGGAAATAATCAAGATTCAATGACAGTAGGTCCACGTGGCCCAATGATGCTTCAAGATGTATGGTTTTTAGAAAAATTAGCGCACTTCGACCGTGAAGTAATTCCCGAAAGAAGAATGCATGCTAAAGGATCTGGTGCATTTGGTACTTTCACTGTAACACACGACATTACGAAATACACAAAAGCAAAGATCTTTTCTGAGATCGGAAAACAAACAGCAATGTTTGTCCGCTTCTCAACCGTTGCAGGAGAACGCGGAGCTGCAGATGCCGAAAGAGATATCCGGGGTTTCGCAATGAAGTTTTATACTGAAGAAGGTAATTGGGATTTAGTAGGAAATAATACTCCTGTATTCTTCTTCCGAGATCCTTTGAAATTTCCGGATCTAAACCACGCTGTCAAACGTAATCCTTATACAAATATGCGCGATGCAAACGCAAACTGGGATTTTTGGTCAAGTCTTCCCGAAGCTCTTCATCAAGTTACAATCACAATGAGCGATCGGGGTATTCCAAGAAGCTATCGCCACATGCATGGTTTTGGTAGTCACACATTCAGCTTCATCAACGCACAAAATGTACGACATTGGGTTAAATTTCATTTCGTGACTCAACAAGGCATTGAATATCTCACAGATGAAGATGCAGAAAAGATAGTTGGAAAAGATAGAGAAAGTAATCAGCGTGATCTTTTTGAATCTATTGAAAAAGGAGACTTCCCAAAATGGAAAATGTATGTACAGATCATGACGGAAGAACAAGCAAATAACATGCCTTTCAATCCTTTTGATCTTACAAAAGTATGGTATCACGGTGAATTCTCTCTGATTCCTGTCGGAGAATTCGAATTGAATCGTAATCCTGACAACTATTTTCAAGATGTTGAACAAGCAGCATTCAACCCCGCCAATGTTGTACCTGGAATCAGCTTTTCACCCGATAAAATGTTGCAAGGAAGACTTTTCTCTTATGGTGATGCTCAACGATATCGCTTAGGCGTAAATCATCATCAAATTCAGGTAAACCAACCAAAAGGGGTCGATAAATCAGCATATAACAACTACCATCGAGACGGACAAATGCGTGTGGATGGCAACCAAGGTGCCACTTTACACTATGAACCGAACAGTTATGGAGTATGGATCGAACAACCTGAATTTAACGAAATAGAGGAAAAGGTAAACGGTAACATTAAACGATGGAATTTCCGTGAAGATGATAGCGACTATTTCACGCAACCAGGCAAATTGTTCCGCTTGATGAAACAAGATGAACAACAACGACTGTTTGCCAATACCTCTAGAAACATGCATGGCGTTGAAGAATTTATTAAGATCAGACATATACAAAACTGTTACAAAGCAGATCCTGCCTACGGTAAAGGCTTGGCAGATGCAATGAATATTTCGTGCGAGAAGGCAGAAATTAATTAGTTTGACAGTTCATTATTATATAAGGTGCATTAATTATTAGTGCACCTTCTTTTTTATTGAATAATCACGTTAAATATAATTAACACACTAAATGTTTATAGTAGTATGTTTTGCACAGTACAATGTTTATATATACCTTTGTGCCGGTTGAAATATTGTAAATTAAATATCCAATATTTTGTAACCGGATAACTAAATCATTTGTCTTATTTGTAGATATTTAAACTAATAATTAAAAGATATGAGCCCAAAAAAATTAATCCTACTATCGACATTTATAATTTCAACAATTATGATTAGTCAGACCATAAGCGGTCAACAACGAACTACTGCTAAAAATTTTCAGGTTCAGGAATTCAATTCCATAAAATCTGATATGATAGGAAATATAATCATTACTCAGTCAAACAACAGCTCAGTAAGAGCGGAAGGTAGTCAAGACCTGATTAATGCGTTGACTGTTGAAGTCAGTAACGGTGAACTTAAATTAAGTATGAAGTCGTCGATTAAAAAAAGATTCAAAAAAACCAACTCTAAGCTCACAGTCTGGGTAAATTCATCTCAAATAAATCATGTTAGAAATGATGGCGTGGGCAATATAACGCTTAAAGGGAAAATAGATACAGATGAATTACTCATAGAATCCAATGGAGTTGGGAATTTTAAAGCTGATGATCTCTATGTTGGTAATGTCAAAGTAAATTCCGATGGCGTGGGAAATATTATACTGTCAGGAAGCGCTGTATTTGCAGAATTAAATAGTGATGGCGTGGGAAACGTGGATGCAAAGAACTTAAACTCCAAAGATGTAATTGTACATTCAAATGGTGTTGGCAGCGTAAAATGCTATGCTTCAAGAGATATAGAATTATATGCAAGCGGTATTGGCAGCGTTACTTATTATGGAAATCCCAATATTAAAGCTTTACACAAAGACGGTATTGGCTCAATAAAATCAGGTGATTAACTTACTCTTCATAACTACTATTTAAAGTAGACACTTATTAAACGGATGCTTGATAGAAAGTATCCGTTTATTTTTATTATATTTACATCGAAATAAAAAAAAGCAAAAATGATTAGCACAAAAAGAATTCAACTAACTGAAAAAGATATATTCATATTGCTGATACAAAGCAAATTCATGCCAAAATTATGGATTCATCTGTTGTTTATTGTGCTTATCCTCATCTCTTTTACAATTTTGCGAGACCTTGTAAATCTTGTCTTATTGTTATTAGTTATAGCTTCTCCCCTGATATCTGTTTTTCAACTGTATTCCGTTTCGCGTTCACGAAGTAATGCTTTCTTGAAAAATGGCAAATTCTATGAAATTGACAGCGATAAAATAGTGATAAAATTTGATGACGGTACCGATAGGGTAATCTATAAATCACGATTTAAGAATAAACATGAAACCAAAGATCATTATTTACTATATCTTTCTGATCAGTCATTTCTGAATATTCCAAAATCATCTTTTATGAATTTGGAAGATGAGGAATATTTTCTAAATGCTTTTTATTCGCAAATAGGTCCTCGATAACTTAGATAATTATTCTACCATACCAATATCGCGAAGCCAACTCATTGCCCTGAAAGGCCACTCATTCACTAAATCACCTGTATTCCGAAGTCCATACCCGTGTCCTCCTGATGGATATAAATGCATTGCTGCAGGAACTTTTGCTTCTTTAAGCGCATAATAATAAAAGATACTGCTATTGAGTAAGCCATTATCATCTTCTGCCTGAACTAAAAAAGTTGGGGGTGTATTGGCATTTACATTCAACTCCGGAGATATCGTAAAATCTTTACCATTCAAGTAAGCAGGATAAATAAGCATACAAAAATCGGGACGCAGACTCACCTTATCAAATTCATCAACAACCGGATATGTACGATTTTCATATGCAGTGCTACCCATTGCTGCCAAATGTGCTCCAGCTGAAAAACCCATTACTCCTATTTTATTCGGGTCTATATTCCACGATTCAGCATGTGAACGCGTATATGCTATGGCTCGTTGTAAATCTTGAAGCGGGGCTTCATGCTTTTCTCTACCTTCACGTCGAGGCACTCTATACTTCACAAGTACACAGTTAATTCCCTGACTATTAAACCATCTACATATCTCTGTTCCTTCTAGATTATATGCAAGAATATGATATCCACCTCCGGGATTGACAATAATTGTCGCACGTGAATTATTATTTTCAGGTGCAGGGTAAAAAGTTATAGTCGGATCGCTCACATTGCCAATCCGAAGTACCTGACAACCGGCCACTTTGTTTCCATTCCATACATCCTCTTGAATCAATTTCACAGTTTCACCGGGTGCCCCATCGGGAAACAATAATATGGGTTGCTCTTGTGCCATTAATGTCATGCAAATTAAGGTTGAGAAAAAAAGAAAGTACTTTTTCATATTATTAAAATATATATTTTCAATTGTATTTTATGAAACATGCTTTAATCATATTCTTATGTTATAATGATTTAAAGGTTTGAATCATTTAATATTCATTAATAAACGCATATAAAAACTCAAATATATGAAAATCTTTTGTTCCATCAATTTGATTATTCAATTTTCAGAAAGATTTATTCGTAAAACGTGAGTATCTTTGCATACTGAAAATTATAGAGTAAATGAATCAAAGACAATATCTTCTGGGCATGACACTTGCCGAAATCACAGAATCTATCCAGACAATGGGTTTGCCAAAATATACAGCAAAACAAATTGCCGACTGGATTTATGTAAAAAGAGTTGCATCGATTGATGAAATGACAAATATATCAATCCGTAACCGTGATATACTAAAAAAGCGTTACGAAGTGGGTCGCACCGAGCCTCAAAAAATACAAATTTCGGTTGATGGAACACAGAAAATGTTATTCAAAACTGACAGCGACCTCTTCATTGAAGCTGTTAATATTCCAGAGGATGAACGACTGACTCTTTGTGTTTCTTCTCAAGTAGGTTGTAAAATGAATTGTGATTTCTGTATGACAGGTAAAATGGGATTTAAAGCTAATCTGTCTGTTAAGGAAATTCTTAATCAAATTTATTCAACTCCAGATGCAGAAAATCTTACAAATATAGTGTTCATGGGTATGGGCGAACCACTGGACAATTATGAGAATGTAATGAAAACTATAGAAATACTTACTGCTGATTATGCATTGGCATGGAGCCCCAAACGAATTACGCTTTCTACAATTGGAGTGTTGCCCAAACTCAAACGCTTTTTGGACGAAAGCAAATGTCATCTTGCAGTGAGCTTGCACAGCCCCCTACCCGTTCAACGTCAAACGCTAATGCCTATAGAAAAAACTTATTCTATTGTCGATGTCATAGCATTACTCAAACAGTACGACTGGAGTCATCAGCGGAGATTATCGTTTGAATATATCATGTTTGAAGGGGTGAACGATTCAATAGTTTATGCACGTGAATTGAGCAAACTTCTTGGAGGACTGGATTGCAGAATCAACTTGATCCGCTTTCATGCTATCCCCGGAAGTACACTTCGATCATCTAATGAAGAATCAATGGTTAAATTCAGGGAATTCCTCTCAGCAAAGGGGTTCACATGCACCATCCGGACTTCAAGAGGTGAGGATATCTCTGCAGCTTGCGGTATGTTATCCACAGCAGAACAAAAAAAATAGGATATTTACTGATAAATAGTTATATTTGTTAATTATAAACGTAATAATAAGAAATATTACATGGCTCAATTAGTAAAAGTAGGAATTACACACGGTGATATGAATGGTATTGGATACGAATTGTTGTTGAAAACATTTGATGATAACCGGATAGAAGAATTATGCATACCTATTATCTACGGTTCTTCAACTGCAGCTTCGTACTATAGGAAAATACTGAATCTTCAATCACCTCTCTTTCACACAATCAACAATATTGATGATTACAAAAATGGTCAGGTAAATCTGATAAACTGTATTCATGATTCAATTAGAATTGAACCTGGTTACGCTTCTAACGATTCAGGAAAGGCTGCTTATGCTGCACTAGATGCTGCATGCAGCGACCTTAAAAATGGGAAAATAGATGTGTTGGTAACTTTACCAATTAATAAGGATACAATACAAAGTGAGAACTTTAAATTTCCCGGCCATACTGAATTTTTGCAGGATACTTTTGCTGAAAAAGAATCTGATAAGGCATTGATGATTCTTGCTACAGATAAACTTCGCGTGGCACTGGTAACAACTCACTTGCCCATTTCTGCGATTCCTTCAATGATTACAAAAGAACTGATCGTTGAAAAACTTAAAGCTTTAAATTATTCTCTCAAACGAGATTTCAGAATAGAAAACCCAAGAATAGCAGTGTTGGGATTAAATCCACATGCAGGCGAAAACGGACTGCTTGGATCTGAAGAAAAAGAGATTATCGCTCCTGCCGTAACTGAAGCACAGGATACAGGTATCCTTTGTGCAGGACCGTTTGCTGCTGATGGATTCTTTGGAAGTGGACGGTTCAAAGATTTTGATGCTGTACTGGCAATGTATCACGATCAAGGATTGATTCCTTTTAAAACATTGGCAATGGAAAGCGGGGTTAACTTTACTGCCGGATTGCCTATCGTTCGTACTTCACCTGATCATGGCACTGCCTATGACATTGCCGGTAAAGGTGAGGCTTCAGAACAATCGTTTCGTGAAGCTATTTATATGGCCATCGACATCTATAACAACAGGACTGCATTTGATGAGGCACGTAGTAACCCGCTTCGCAAAATGTTCTTCGACAGAGGGAGAGACGACGAGAAACTGGATCTGACTAAAGAAGAATCGGAAGCATAAATAATTGATAATTAAACCAACTTGAATTTACGAACTGTTAATGTAACCCGTTATATCCAACCGCTGCGCGAGGGTGGATCGCTTCCCGCATTGGCTGAAGCTGATGACGGTTTCAAATATGTTGTTAAATTCAGGGGGAGCGGACATGGTTCTAAAGCACTTATATCAGAATTGCTGGGGGGAGTGGTTGCAAGAAAACTTAAACTGAAAATCCCAGAACTGGTCTTTATTCAATTGGACGAAGCTTTTGGCTTACGACAAGCGGATGAGGAAATTCAAGACCTCCTTCGGGCAAGCCGGGGTCTCAATCTGGGTCTGCATTTCCTTTCAGGAGCTCTGCCTTTTGATCCTGTAACCACACAACCCGATGCACAAATTTCATCAAGAATAGTTTGGATGGATTCATTCCTTACCAATGTCGACCGCACAGTAAAAAACACCAACATGTTGATGTGGCACAAAGAGTTATGGCTAATAGACCATGGCTCAACACTTTATTTTCACCACAATCGTAACAACTGGGAAAATGCATCTGTAAATTTATTTCAATATGTCAAAGAACACGTTCTTTTGCCTTTTACCACTGAAAATGAATTAATTGCAGCGGATGAATATGGCAAACAAATTCTCACAGATAATGTGCTACACGAATTAACCAATCTTATTCCCGATGAATGGACGGATTGGAGAGAAGACAATGAAACAGCTGATGATATTCGTGAAGTATATTTTCAATTCTTGAGTAATAGACTTAAACATAGTGACATATTTTTAAACGAAGCACTGAATGCAAGAAAAGTACTTATATGAATATGCGGTAATCAGAGTGCTTCCTAAAGTGGAACGCGATGAATTCATCAACGTGGGCGTAATCCTTTTCAGTAAACGCCCAAAGTATATTCGTATGAAATACCGCCTCGACATAAACAAATTTCAACTGTTTCATACCGAACTGGATTGGGACTTACTTTCACAGACTCTTCGCTCTTTTGAAAGTATTTGTAATGGTGAAGATAATAACAGCTCTATCTCAAAACTTGAAGTTGACGAACGCTTTCGATGGCTCACAGCCGAACGCAGTACTTGTTTGCAGACTTCCGTTTCACAGAACGGTTTTTCTGACAATCTGGACGAAACTCTGGAACAATTGTTTAAAGAGCTAGTATGATGCAGTAAAACGCTTCATATATATATGTCTGCCTTTTACCTTCACTTCAAAATCTTCTGTTATAATCTTATCTTCTGATTTAATAGTTATTTTTCGATTATAATCTAAACATTCCGTATTCTCCATCAGCGTACTTTTATCCAAAATCAAATGATAATCTCCTTCAGGAACAAATGTACTGAAGTGTCCATTATTGTCGGTAATCACCGTCTGAATAATCTCACTCTCTTTATTGGTTATAAATAAGCGGATTCCACTATATCTCAGTTCAGTTTTAAGACTGCTTTTATCATAGGTATAATATATTTTACCCTGAATAATTCCATTTTGAATTAGCGGAATATTTATTTTTGTCTTGGATTTATTCACAGTTATATCTTTTGCTTTGAAAAACCATTTTCCGGCAGATAATGGCTTGATCGTATATTCACCATAAGGTACATGATTATATCTGGCTTCACCGTCTTTGTTCGTGATAAATACTTTATCTGCAACATCAACCAAATAATCCGAAACTGGTTCATCTTCTTTGTCAAACTGATTGTTTAGGTTTTTATCATAATAAACCTGTGCAATCAACTTGCTCTTACGCTTACTCGATGGTAGGGTTTTATTAAAGTAATGCGTTATTCCGACTTCCATATTCCAATTATCGCGCGTAGCACTCAAATAACGGTACTGACTCCAATAACCGTTTACATAAAACGACCATTGCTCTCCGGAATTAAATTTGACAGCACTGTTTGCGGTATACATGTTACCCTGAAAAGAATCATTTGAAAAATTAAGACTTGAGGAAAAAGAAACTTTTTTACCAATCATCTTATTATAGGAACCACCAAGTGCGGTCCTTTCAAATTGTCCTCTGTTTATATTTGTCTTCAACTGCTCGTAAATATAAAACGCGCCGTTTTGATACGAAGAACTCAATGTAAAGCCATTAAAGGAATAGTTCAATGAATATTTACGTTGATTTTCCCACTGATCATCATACACATTTTTATACATACCTGCTTGCACTGAACCATAAACTGAATGTTTCACATTCATACTTTGCCATCTAAATTGCAAACTAAGCCTATTTGCATTCATCGACAGATTACCATTTGGAGTTCCAAATCCCATCATGGAATATGAATTGGAAGATTCGTACTGATAAAGATATTGCAATGATGGACTAATATTTAAAACTTTAGGTAACGAAAGACCGATACTACCATAGTTGTTTTCCGATTGATAAGTATATTCGTACACAAACGACTTGGGCTCGGACTTGTTATATGAATAACTTCCCGACAGAAATATCTTATCTGCAATACTTTTACTCGCTCCTTGATAAAAGGAGGTTGCTCCTCTCCTGCTTCCCGGGAAATAACCGCTGCTGTAAAACGCTGACCCATTCACATTCAAATCCCTGCCTATAACTCCTTGGTATGTAGCCTCAGCCATACCCGTATACTTCTCCTTATTTAATGCAACATAATCACTGAACGCTGCGTATGTTTTAATTCCAATTTTCCAATCATTTCCAATAGTCGTTCTCCAAATCATTCCGGCTACAGAATTATCAGATTTCTCATAAGGGTTCTTTTGAAACAAAAAAGAACCTTCCAATCCCTTTTTATAATTCATAGCTCCCAAATCACCCTTTATATAAAACGAGTAATAATCAGAGAACATCGGCTCCGGACTAACCAGATTAAAGTTTTGATCTACAACTCCAAATATAATCGACTTATTTTTATCATTGCTGGTAAAGGTAGCCTTGGCTCCCCTTCCATAAACAGGAACCTCCATCATTTCACTTACATTCCCAACAGAGAATTCATTTTCCATTAACTTATAAGTAAGTTCAGTATTGGTAATCTGAGGCGTAGTAGATCCATCATATTTATAAACATTTCCTTTAAGATGTAGATATCCTTGGGGCAAATCTATATAACCCCCACCCCTTATTTGCATTGTATTAAACATTCCATTATACATTCTATAACTCAACGATAGTGCATTATCTTCACTCTTATAAGCATCGTAACTCATCGGGTCAACATAACTTCTAATGGAACTAATATTTCTTATATTCACGGTTTTAAATTCAAAAACAGTTTTATTATCCCCTTTCATTCCGGTTATATACACTTGGTACTGATCAGTTGCAGCAAGGTTTCTACTCTGATAGAAACTATACACAAACGATTTCTGTTCCATGGCTTTTACAATACCTGATATTTCGACAAATTGTGGCGCACCCTGCAATCCGGGTACATTAAAAACGAGTTTCACATTTTCGTCATTATTCCCGCCATTCTTTACATATACATTCACACGTATTGAATCATTCGGAATTGTTATAACAATGGGTGCACTGATTGCTATCAAGTTCAGTTGCTCTCGTTTTTGAATCTCCAATGTTGTTTTAACAGACTCAAGGAATCTACCGTTTTGGTCTATTTTTGTATATTTGATACTCTTTATACCGGCTTTGGCATATTGATTAATCACAAGTTTGAAAGATATAAAACTGCTGTCGCCCGGTGCAATATTATATTTCTTTTCATGAGCCGAAAGCGATGATATTTCTTCAGGAGAATCAAGGTTGATTACTCCTTGTTGTTGCTGATCTGAATTGTTGGTAATTTTTAAAACATGCGTAACAATATTCTTATTCTGAGTAGTTTTAAAAATTTGCAAATCGCCCAAACCTTTATGATTCTCTTGCGCCAATGATCTGTTGTAAGCAGAGATACAAATTACAATAAGAATAATCGAAACCCACCTTTTTATTCTACACAACATATTAAGGAGCTGTAATTGTGAATTCAAGGGTTGTCGCATAAGTCTCAACGGAACTGGTCGCCGACATCGCATCTTCTGGCAATGCGTTTATAAAATCCGTTCCCCCGGTAGTAAAGTACTCTATATCGTATATTTGAGATATATTGAAATCAGAAGAACTACCATTCAAAAGAGTCGTCACGTTATTAGATAGAGGTAATGAATTTGATGTATTTGTAGCGTTACTCAATTTCATATATACAACACCAACTGGTATCGTTCTATTCAAGTCTGTTGTAGAAACAAAATTAGGCGAACTTGTTTTCACAGTAATCTTATAATTCTTATTGGAATTAACAGTCAACGCATTATTATAGATAACACTATTTCTATTAAAATAGCTTGCGGCAGTATTATATTCTAATACGCCATTCACAACTTCAGGTGAAAAACTAATTGAGAATTTGTCAACTTGAGACGGGGTGCCGGTAAGGTTGTCATTTACACGTATTATGTAAACTGTTAGATACGACTCAATAAGCTGACCATTAACATGATATGCTTTAAAATTCAATGCTCCGACAAACTCTTTTCCTCGCAATTCAGTTAAATACTCCCCTCCTTGCACTCTTAAATCAAATTTCAACTCCATTCCATAATAACTATTCCAATTAGCATTCATTTCTAAAGGCACATTTGATTTGGGGACTAAAACCCCATTTATCAAAGGGATCTCAAAATTATTGCCAATAATATCTGTTATCGATGGAAGTGGATTAGGGTAACTACCTCGACTTACTGTTTTCTTGGGAATAAAACTAATATACTCGGGACTTAAAATTTTTCCATCCAATGATCTAAATGGGCTGACAAGTTCTACAGACATTTTCCAATTTGGAACATTTATGTTTTTCCCGATAAATTCAAAGGCTGAGGTAAATGCCTCATTTGCAATTACACCATCATAAGATGTTACTGATGCATAACCGGAACTATATCCATTGAATCTCAAACCCCTCACACTCTGCGAAAAAGCTATTTGAGAAATAAGGCAAAGTGATATTAAACATATTAATAACTTATTCATATGTAAATTGTAATTCCGCGGCATCTATTTTCTTTTCATCTCCATATTCAAGCATCACAGTGGCAATATAAGGAGCTTTTTCCATATCAGCAGGAAGCGCTATTTTATATATCCTGTGATCACCCGGTAAAGTATAAAATTCATCTGGTGCAAATTTGATCTCTTTACCGTTGTTGCTGTTCAATAAACTTGTGAAAGCAATTCCGTTTACCCACATATTACCATTATTATTGAATGTAAGCAATAAAGCATGGTTTTCTCTATCGAACGTAAAATTCACTATCTCGAGACTTTTATTTTCAGAGATATTATCTTTCCGATATACCTTAATTCCCGATCTTAAATTAATTTTAATATTTGCTCCTCGTTCATTAATACCGTCTACAGGATTCATTTGAGTAAAATAAACCATAGCTGTCTGAACATTTTGCCCATCTCTTAAATTTGCAGGCACATTCATTACAATTTCCACTTCTTTGCTTTCTCCTGCTTTAAGCGAAAAATAACTGCCTTCCGGCAACGACATCCAGTCGGCACAAGAACATGGCATAATTGAATCTTCCGGAGTAATATTATTTCCGAAATCATCATATTTCCAACTTTCAAAAGATATTGATAAATTCAATGGTGCCTCCTTACTTGTATTAGTCACCATAACTTTTTGCGAACCCGATTCCCCCTCATTCAATGTATAATATACCCGGGGAGGAGAAACCGAAAGTCCCACCTGCGCATATGTTTTGCCGAAAGATAAACCTGCGACAAAAAGTATGAACGATAAATATATTATGATCTTATTTTTCATGTTTGTTAATTAAATCAACAAAGGAGTCACGACTATAATCGTGAACTCCTGCTGTTATTGTAAAAAATATATTGACCAACAAATTATCCAGGGATAATTGTATAAATTACAGTTGAAGTATATTCATTATATAAAGTTTCATCTGATATTTTCACAATATCAGTTTCACCCATAGCTTCCAATATTGCTTTAGGATTTACTAATGAATAGTCTATGTCAATTTTATAACCATCAGAATTTGTTGTTTTACTTTGTGAACCTGAAAATATTCTTTTGTCAGTTGTTCCTAAAGTAACAGGTGTATCTGCTATACTACCTACACCTTTATTAGTTGCAGTAATAGTAAACATATCTAATACTTCTGTTGGAAGTGTTACTGTACCGGACTTAAATTCAGTTGCTCTAACATAAATATTAAATTTTTTGGTACTAAATGCCGTTAATTGTTCTGGAGCTTTAGCGACTGCTGCATCAGACTCACTATAGTCATCTCTCGAATTATATGTAAATTCTACTGTAGAACTTCCTCCATTTACTTTAAGTTCTTGAAAGTCTTTCAACTTTAACACTAAGCTTACTGTACCTTCTATACTACCACCAGTAGCAGTACCTGTTCCAGTTGTAACATTTGTTGTCTGTCCACTAACATTAGTAGCGAATAAAATTGCTCCGAAGGTCAAAACAGCTGTAAATAAAAAATTCTTTGCTTTCATACGTTGATTGATTGTTTGATTGATTGTTTATTAGTAATTTATATTAAGTATTCTATGCTTTTATTTTATTATCATTGGAAAAATTTACTTTTTGTTAGATATTGTGCCAAAATGTATAACTTTGTCCATAATTACGCTCACAAAATAATCGAAGAGGCTGTCTTTTTTTGGTAACTTTTTGTCTCTCACAACTGTCCTTTTTTCAAATCGACGCAAAGATACATCAATATATGAATATACAATGCATTATTATATTTATTTAACTCAATAACCACTGATATCGATTGCATTTTGTGTTTTTTAATACTTTCATTGTTGCAAAACACTAAATAAACTTCGATACATAAATGCATTTTTTGGACATCATTAAACAAAATATAAATAAATTAAGAACACAAATTGTAGTTGTAAATTTTGGACATCAATATAGGTTAACATATTTAAATTATTAAATTAGACTAGCTTATTTAATATATTTAAATAACATCTACCCAGCTAAGTCGTAACTACTGAACAATAAGACATTATCCACATCTTCAAACTTTTTTTACATCGAAAAGAATTCAAAAAAAAGAACTCTCCCCTCACCAACTAATTAACACGATTATTAAAAAATTAGTCATAATTTATGTTAATTCATGCAAATAAAACATTTTTCCTGTCATAAGAAGTGACAAATGGTTAACATTTACACTTTTTTGGTTACAAATTAAAAACACATCCTTAAACTATTTAGAATAAATCATACAATTTTAATGACTGTTATTTTGGATTTCAACATTTCTTTCTACAATAAAATAAAACAACATATAAAGTTGATTTTCAACGCATCAACAACAAATGTTTTTATTATATTTGCAAGGATAAAACTATAATTTTTCATTGTTTTATGCATCCATTATTTTTCAACAGGATATGATTTTGCTATTAATTATTGCAATAGCGCTTTTTATATACATGTGCTATGTGCTTATTAAACCGGAGAAATTTTAAAAGATGAATGCAGAAATTTTAGGTCCAATAGTAATGTTCTTACTTACATTGCTAACAGGATTACCTTTAGGCAAATACATCGCTAAAGTATTTGCAAATGAAAAAACGTTTCTTGACGTTATAATGAATCCGACTGAGAAATTCCTCTATCGACTTGCGGGTGTGGATGCACAACAAGAACAAAATTGGGAAAAACAGATGGTGATACTGCTTACTATCAATCTTATTTGGTTCATTTTGGGGATATTTATTTTTACAAATCAAAGTTGGTTACCTCTAAATCCTGATCATAACTCAAACCAAACACTATCTCAAGCATTAAACACAACAATTTCTTTTTTGGTGAACTGCGATTTGTAGCACTACTCCGGGGAAACAGGGGTGAGCTATTTGGGACAACTCTATTTGATGTTTCTACAATTTGTTTCAGCGGCTACAGGAATAGCAGCGGCAATTACAGTATTTTATGCTTTGCGAAAAGGCTCAAATGACACTCAGGGTAACTTTTACAATTTTTTCCTAAAATCAATAACGCGTGTCCTACTGCCTATATCTATAATTATTGGGATAATGTTAATTTTCAGTGGAACACCTATGACATTTGAAGGCAGACAAGCCATGACAACACTTCAGGGGGATTCAATAAATGTTTCTACCGGTCCTGTGGCGGCTTTCGTGGCAATCAAACACTTGGGCACGAATGGTGGTGGATATTATGGTGCAAACTCTGCACATCCTCTCGAAAATCCGACATATTTTACAAACATGATCGAAATGATTGCACAAATGATTATCCCTTTTGCAATGGTTTTTGCTCTTGGTTTTTTTCTAAAAAAACGGAAGATGAGTGGAATGATATGGGGAGTAATGACTGTGGGTTTTCTATTGCTGGTAATTCCAACTATCATGATGGAGATGAAAGGCAATCACAACATTGAAGCAATGGGCGTGGATATATCTGCAGGTAATATGGAAGGTAAAGAAGTTCGATTTGGTACTGCTGCATCGGCATTTTGGGGTATTGCTACAACGGTAATTTCAACAGGTTCGGTTAATTCTATGCACGACAGTTTTATGCCGCTTAGTGGAATGAATATGCTGATTGCAATGATGACAAATACTTTTTATGGTGGGGTCGGCGTGGGAATTCTAAACTTTTTCATCTTCATCATACTTGCGGTTTTTATCAGTGGTTTAATGGTGGGAAGAACACCGGAATTCCTGGGGAAAAAAATTGAGGCTCGGGAAATAAAAATAGCAATGATTGTTGCTCTTTTTCATCCGTTTCTAATTCTGATAGGTTCTGCTCTAACAGTTGCCTCACCATCATTATATGGACATTCACTTCATAATGCGGGTTTTCATGGCTTCAGCGAAATACTATATGAATTCACCTCTGCTTCGGCAAATAATGGCAGCGGCTTCGAAGGATTGAAAGATAACACTATGTGGTGGAACATAAGTACCGGATTTGTGCTAATTCTTTCACGATATATTTCTATTATCGGACCCGTGGCTATCGCCGGGAGTTTGAGTACTAAAAAGTATGTCCCCGAAAGTGCAGGAACGCTGAAAACGGATAACTCTACTTTTGGAATAATGGTTTTTGTGGTAATTATTATTATAGCTGCATTGTCGTTTTTTCCGTCACTTGCTTTAGGTCCCATTGCTGACTATTTCACAATGACACATTAATATCCACAAAAAATGACAAAAAGAAAAAACATATCTAATAAACTATTTGAACCGGGACTTGTAAAAAAGGCTTTGTGGAAATCTATTGTAAAACTAAATCCCATAACAATGTTTCACAATCCGATAATGTTTTGTGTCTTGATTAGTGCAATTGTCATGACAGGGGTCTGCTTCTGGATTGTCATTGATCATACAAATGCGGCACAAGGCAGGCTGGGATATAACATAATTGTTACTTTAATCCTTTTCATCACTTTAATATTTGCAAATTTCGCTGAAGCTGTTGCTGAAGCAAGGGGCAAAGCTCAAGCTGATTCATTGCGTAAAACAAGGGAAGAAACTCCGGCTAAAAGAATTTCTTCTAATGGCAAAACTTCTTTGGTAAGTTCTTCGGAACTGACTAAAAACGATGTGTTCTTTTGTGAAGCTGGCGACATTATCCCGGCGGACGGAGAAATTATAGAGGGACTTGCAACGATTGACGAAAGTGCGATTACAGGGGAAAGTGCACCTGTTATCCGAGAGGCTGGCGGTGATAAAAGTTCAGTAACTGGTGGAACAAAGGTTTTATCTGACTCTATAAAAGTGAAAGTGACTTCGCAACTCGGAGAGAGTTTTCTTGATAAAATGATTGCACTTGTGGAAGGGGCATCGCGACAAAAAACTCCAAACGAAGTGGCACTGACTATCTTGCTGGCTGGCTTTACTCTCGTGTTTATTATAGTTATTGTTACACTCAAACCATTTGCAGATTTTGCACAAACTTCAATTAACATATCGGCATTAATTTCTCTTTTCGTTTGTCTCATCCCTACTACTATTGGTGGTTTATTGAGCGCCATAGGTATCGCGGGAATGGACAGGGCACTGCGTGCTAACATAATAACTAAAAGCGGAAAAGCGGTGGAAACGGCTGGAGATATCGATGTCCTTCTACTTGATAAAACTGGAACAATTACAATTGGGAATCGTAAAGCGACTGATTTTATTGCTTCTCCGGAAATTGAAAAAAGTGAATTTATCCATGCTGCTGTGCTCAGCTCTCTTGCTGATGATACTCCTGAAGGAAAATCTATTCTCGAACTGGCAAACATCCAAAAAAACGAATTGGAATTGAAAGATGCGCATTTCATCCCCTTCTCAGCCGAAACACGGGTGTCTGGAATAGATTATCGTGGTGTAAGAATCAGAAAAGGGGCGACTGATGCAATTAAAAAAATAGTGGAAGGGGCTGGAAACTTGTTTCCAATGGAAATCATGAGTGAGGTAAACAACATTTCCAACAAAGGTGGAACACCGCTGGTGGTATCACGAAACGAGCAGGTTGTGGGAGTAATTGAACTTCAGGATATTATTAAACCGGGTATTCGCGATCGATTTGAAAGACTTCGCAAAATGGGTATTAAAACGGTCATGGTCACTGGCGATAACCCACTTACAGCAAAGTATATTGCCAATAAATCAGGAGTGGATGATTTCATAGCGGAAGCTAAACCCGAAGATAAGATGAACTATATTAGAAAAGTGCAATCAGAAGGACACCTGGTAGCAATGATGGGGGATGGGACAAATGATGCGCCGGCCTTAGCTCAAGCTGATGTGGGAATGGCAATGAACAGCGGGACACAAGCTGCAAAAGAAGCGGGGAATATGGTGGATTTGGATAATGATCCTACAAAACTTATCGAAGTGGTGGAAATTGGAAAGCAATTATTAATGACTCGCGGAACATTAACCACTTTTAGTATAGCAAATGATATTGCAAAATACTTCGCAATCATTCCTGCATTATTTATTACTGCAATACCTTCATTACAGGGATTAAACATTATGGGACTTCAAACTCCGCAAAGTGCTATTCTTTCGGCTATAATATTCAATGCGATAATAATTCCACTACTCATTCCTTTGGCTTTACGAGGGATAGCATACAAACCTATCGGAGCAAGCGCACTTTTACAACGGAATTTAATTATTTATGGCTTGGGTGGGATTATCGCTCCTTTTATCGGTATAAAAGCTATCGATTTGCTCGTTTCTTTATTTATATAAATGTCACGATAATGAAAAAATATATTATACAGTCAATAAGGTTAACAGGAACAATTCTTATTCTGTGTGTGCTGTATGTTTTGCTTTTATTGGGATTGGCACAAGTGGCTCCAAATAATGGAAAAGGGAAAAGGGTGACTGACAAAAACGGGAGTTCTTATTTTGAAAATATTGGACAAAAATTTGATAGGAACATTTATTTTCAATCTAGATCATCAGCCGTAAATTATAATGCGACTGGCAGTGGCGGAAGCAACAAAGGTCCTAACGACCCAGAATATCTGAAAATGGTACAGCAATATGTAATAAAGTTCAAAACAAATAATCCTAAATCAATTGTGTCGATAGATATGGTGACAGCAAGTGGAAGTGGACTCGATCCGCATATTTCACTGAATGCTGCACTTTCACAGGTTAGCCGCATTGCTGCTGCTCGTGGACTGGAAACAGTATTAGTGAAAAATATAGTAATCTCACATTTGGGAAAAAATCCAATCGGTCCCGAAAAAGTAAATGTACTGAAAATGAATATTGCCTTGGATTATTTGAAATAATTAAATTAATATCGCTTTTAATTTATGAATCAAGATAATAACAGACAAAACCCGGAATATTTCCTCAACATGATAAAAAAATCACGTAGAGGAAAACTAAAATTATATATAGGAATGATTGCCGGTGTGGGTAAAACTTATCGTATGCTTAACGAGGCTCACTCACTTTTACGTAATGGAGTGGATGTGCGTATCGGTTACATTGAAACACACGGACGAGAAGAAACCGCGGCATTATTAACGGGAATACCTGAAATACCACGAAAAAAGATTTTCTATAAGGGAAAAGAAATTGAAGAAATGGATCTGGATGCTATTATTATGCAACATCCGGAAGTGGTTCTAGTGGACGAACTTGCACATACAAATTTTGAAGGTAGCAAGAACAAAAAAAGATGGCAGGATGTGAATGATATTTTGGATATGGGCATAAATGTGATTTCAGCTGTAAATATTCAACATTTCGAAAGTCTTAACGATGATGTGAAAGAGATTACGGGTATAGAAGTATCGGAACGGATACCTGATAGTTTATTGCAACAAGCTGACGAAGTAGTGAATATCGACCTCCCCGCAGATGAACTGATTACTCGCTTAAAAGAGGGGAAAATTTACGAAGCGGATAAAATTCAAATGGCACTGAACAACTTTTTTAAAAGCGAAAACATTTTGCAACTTAGGGAATTGGCTCTCAGAGAGGTGGCTTCAGCGGTGGAGAGACAAGTGGAAAACGAAGTGGTAAAAGAAGGAATTCATCAGGAACGTTTTCTAGCTTGCATTAGCTCAAATGAAAATACGGCAAAAAATGTTATCCGAAAAACTGCTCGATTGGCAAATTACTATCAAAGCAAATGGTATGCGTTGTATGTTGAAACACCAAACGAACGGTTCGATAAAATTGCACTCGACAAACAACGTTTCTTAATTAAAAATTTTCAACTGGTAACTGAATTGGGAGGTGAAATCATCAGAATTAAAGCTGATAACATTTCAAATGCGATTGTTCAACAAGCGGAAAAATTCAAAATAACTACTATCTGCGTTGGAAAACCTCATCTAAAACTTTTTAATGTTATCACATCACAAAATGTATTTAACAATTTAATTAAGAAATTGAACAAAACTAAAACGGATTTAATTATTTTAAATTGATTCAAGTTATGCAAATCAAAACTAAACTTTTTACAGGAATTGGATCGTTATTCTTACTGGTAGTTTTTCTGTCGATACTGTCGGGATACTATATCAACAAAATATCAATTGATACTAAAAACATCCTTACTAACAACTATAACTCAATCAAATACTCACATGAGATGTTGACGCTTTTAGATGAGGATATGAATGATTCTTCAACACGTAGTGCTTTCGAAAAAAACTTGCTGCTACAACAACAAAATATTACTGAAACGGGCGAACAAAGCTCTACGCGCACTTTGACTGAAGATTATAATAAATTGAAATCCATTAATCCTGATTCAATCCTCTATTCTAGTCTTAGAAAGGACTTATTGAATATAATCAAACTTAACATGGAGGTCATTCAAAATAAAAGCAACATTGCAAAAACAACGGCGGACAAAGCAATCTTTTGGATTATCATCAGCGGTGGATTAAGTTTGATAATAGCTCTATTTCTACTGTTTTTTATGCCCAATAACATTGTTAACCCGATAAAGGATTTTATAAAAAGTATTCAACATATTGCCGATAGAAATTATGACGAAAGGATTAACATAAATAGAAATGATGAATTTAATGAGATGGGGCTTGCATTCAATACAATGGCAGAAAAATTAGAAGAATACAACAACAGCAATCTTGCAAAAGTAATCATAGAAAAAAAACGAATTGAAGCATTGGTTGAAAATATTCGCGAACCGGTCATTGGACTCGACGAACATTTTAATATTCTGTTTATGAATAACGAAGCACTGAAAATCACAAATTTAAAAAGCATAGAAGTAATCGGCAAACCTGCACAGAACATTGCTGTAAAAAACGATTTGATGCGGACACTTATTCAGTATTTTTTTGGGAACAAATCATCGTCATCACCGCTCAAAATATATGCTGATAACAAGGAAAGCTACTTCCAAAAAGAGATCGTACCTATGGATATCGTACCAACTGGAGAAACTGCGGTTCAACATATCGGAAATGTTATTTTTCTTAAGAATATAACTTCGCTTAAAGAGTTGGATTATGCAAAAACAAATTTTATGGCAAAGGTTTCTCATGAATTGGAAATTCCGGTTTATTCAATCAAAATGAGTACTCAACTGCTGGAAAATATAAATATCGGAACACTAAATTCTGAACAGTTGAAGTTTACACAAAACATTAATGAAGACATTGAACTACTGCTTAACATAATTGGCGAATTGCAGGATATGACTCAAATTGAAACGGGTATGATTCAACTTTCAATAATTCCTACAAATCCTATTGAGATTTTAGATTATGCTATCAATGCTACCAAGCTGCAGGCTGAACAAAAATCAATTCACTTAGTCACATCAGTACCGGAACAGATTCCAAGAGTTTTTGCCGACCGTGAAAAAACAGCATGGGTGCTTATAAATTTGATTACAAATGCTATCAGATACTCATACGAAGGGGCTGCGGTTTATTTAACAATCACTACAAATGATAAAAATGTGCTGTTTTCTGTCAGAGATACAGGACAGGGTATTTTACCGGAATATCAGGAAAAAGTTTTTGAAAGATATTTTAAAGTTCCAGGTAGCAATAAATCTGGAACTGGCCTGGGACTGGCAATAAGCAAAGAGTTTATAGAGGTTCAAGGTGGTGAAATATCGCTAAAAAGCGAATATGGTATTGGAAGCGAATTTATTATTTCTTTGAATAAATGTGATAATTAAATTTATACATAAATAGAATAAACCCGCAATATGCGGGTTTATTCTATTTCGATTCTCTCAACTCTTTGGGAGTGAAACCTGTTCTTTGAATACAAAAATGACTTAATTGTGATTGATTACTAAAATTCAATAATACAGCAATTTGCTTTAATGAATAATCCGTATCTTTTAAGTATTTAATCATCTCCTTTTCTTTCAAGTTAAGTATCCATTGTTTGGGTGTTATATTAAATGTTGATTGAAAATGACGGGTGAATGTTTTTGTACAATTAAAGCCACACTTTTCAGCAAGACTATCCAGGGACTTTGAATTTTTGTAATATTTAAGTACTTTTTCCCTCAAATCCAATTCCCTTGATTCACTTGTCGTAACATGAACCAAAAAAACTTTATTTTCATCATCGCCGACAAGGGTAATTATCTTATTATCTTCAAATTGTAAAATACATTTTGAGACATTTACAAAAACTTTATCTATCTGTCCTTTCATTTAGGCTTCAAGTATTACAAGTAATTTCACAAAATATTACGGATTCATTTTCAATACCATATTCCAGGAAGCATCACTATTTGTAACATCCCCACTTCTCGTTGATGCAGACGAATTATTCACTGCTTGTTGCGCAGGTGGAGCCCATTGTTGCAACACATGTACCGAAAACTTATACTCGTGATTACGGTAAATATTATAATCCACAGACGTTTCAGGTGTATTCTTAATGGGGAGGTAGAAGTTTTTAACATTTGTTCCACTTGCAATATTTTGGAATTCAGCATCTTCTATAGTACCCGTAATACTACCTTGACGATAACGAATTAATCCCTCCCAATAGTGGCGAACTATGATCCTACTTTCAGTGCCCACCATGATGGTATCCAGTTTATATCTCCAAAGTGTTCTCATAAATAATTTGAATTCATTTCCTCCAAGTGTTCCGATATTTGTCCCCCCAGCTTGAGTACTATAGATCCAATTGCCCCAACTTTGACTCGTTAGAGTAAAATCTCCTTCCACAATTGATTCAGGCATTGCTACCGTAGCCTTTACGGCTTTTACATATAATTTAGTTGAATTGACTGTATCAGATTTGTTTACCAAAATATTTTCAGGAACATAATATGAAATATTTTTTTCTTTTAAAGTCCAGTTTCCACCAGTTACATTTGGGGTTATTTGAGGAGTCAATATTTTATAAATACTGGGAAGATAATCTCCATCAGAAGAGCTTCCATATACAGCATTTACAAAAGATGTAAAGTTACCGGAATTTAAATCAACAGGCACAATTTGTGATATGTCATTATTATAAGTTGAGAAAAAAACAGAGCTATTTATACCTGGTTTCGTTCTAATGTTATAATCCAACACTGAACTATCTGACGAAAACGCATTACTTCCACTTGCGTCTCCTGTATACCAAATACGTGATTTCTTGGCTTCTTGCATTTCGTAAGTTGAAGCAGTAAAATCTAATTTAATATTACCATCCCAATCTCTGTCATAATAATTTAAGTTAGGATCTGGTAATGGAAAATTCAAAGCCTGATAACTTTCTGTATAAGGTGGAACTGGATATGTTGACGTTGGTGGAACAGGTGGATTTGTTTGCAGACGATTAGGCGACCATAAATAGCTTTGGGGAACTTTAACCAATCCCATTTTTAATATAAAAATATAACTGGTTTGGACATTGTCTGTTGTTGGTCCACCTACATAAGGTATGTTTGAAACGCTTTCAATAGTTACCTTCGCCATGGTTCTATCCAATTCAAATCCTTTCTGACCTTCACTTGGTCCACGCAAATCAGCTAAATTCGGATTTGTAGATGGACGGGCAGGAAGAATATCCAACTCATCAAAAGTGGACATAACAAATGGGGGCTCATTAGGTGTAATACCATCCGGTTGATACGTAACACGCAAGGGGGCAGCGTACGAAAGAGGTGTATTTACTAACGCTTGCATTCCTGCAAGATTAGTTAGGCTATTCAATGCCGTTGTTAACGGCAGACTTCCAACAGCAGATACATCCTCATTCAATACCACATATACAACACTCAAACCCGGTTTTGTAGCAACTGCTATTCCGGAAAAATCAATAACCCAATTACTGCCTACCTTAGTTGCAACAGGTCTATTTGAAATATTGAACACCTCGTTGGTCACTATTTGTCCAGTTGCTTTTGAAAAAACAAGAATTCGTAATGTATTCAGGGTGATTGATTCCACTGAAGTGCCAGTGCCATTGTCAGGCAATGTAATTTGTGTCGACCTAAAACTCAAATAGGTGTCATCTGCTTCATTTTCTACTTGATCGACAACTGGCGCATCATAAATACAACTACCTAAAATGAGCAGCATTGAAAGCACCGGAATTATAATCTTATTTTTCATTTTGAATTTGTTTTTTATGAATGCATTTATCTTCTATTGCAATGGCACTTTATATTGATGGACTGTCCAAGGCAATATCTTTACTTTTACTTCGAGCGTAGTAATCTCACCTAAATTGACAATTGTTCCATCAACGTTATATTGATGTCCACGTTTGATTTTATACAAATGATCATTTGGATTTGTGACTGATGATCCGGGGTCTCCTGGATTTACAGCTGAACTCACATTTTCATTGATATAAACTCGATAGGTCGTCGAGATATTGTTATATAATGCTTCCAACTCCAATTGGGTTGCATTGGTTTTATTGGCTGCACTCCCATCTAAATTTTCATATACATAAATATCTCCTAAATCGCTGACTGCAGATAATGTGGTCGTTAAATCAATAGGCGTAATCCAGGATTTTGAAAAATTCCAATATGATTGACCAACAACTGCTGTTGCTGGAGGAATTGGATAAAGGGTCGACTTACCGGCGTTGTTTAGTAACGTCACTTTTGTAATTTTTACATTGGCGGCTGGATTGGCTTTATTCAATCGTAATGAAATCTTGGCGGCAATTCGCGTTAATGGGATCGTAATACTGTTGCGATCTGGAGCTGTCTTCTCAATCACTGATACATTAAATGCGCTTCCTAACATAGGTAATGGCAAAGTCAATGGTGAAGAAATTTGGTCAGCCAAAATACTCGTAAGTCCGGATTTCGTGGTTACTGTTGCAAGTGTCAACGATAGTGCTGGACTTTCATTTGCTACCACATAAATATCTTTGGGACCTGTAACTACATCCAAAACAAATGGATTGTTGAACGAAGGTTGACCGGCTGTAAACAGACGATTGACTTCAAGATGTTCACCTACAAACACAAATATACGTACCTTCGTTATTTCAGCATCAGTAGCAGGGAAAAGAATATCACCGGCAGCACGCGTCTCTATCTCGTCAAAGCCCAATTTTACAATAATTAGTCCGTGTTCTTCTTGCTCAACCACATCATCGTATATACACGAAGTGAATGAGGATATACACAATAGGAAAACGACAATGGTCTGTAAGTAATATGAATATCTTATATTTTTCATAATTTTCTAATTATTAAATAACTACATACTGATATACAACATTCCAGGGTGTAATAGCAGTTATTATGTCAATTTCTGCCCTAAAGTCAAGTATAATGTTCAATGTCCTGCCAATTTGAGGATCAAAAGGCTTGCCTTCGGCATCTTTATCGGCAGTAAAAATCACATTCCCATTATAAAGGATATCCAGAACTAACGATTTCCCGGGAGCGGTTGGAAAAACATAGAAAATTGGTGCTGTAAAATTTCCATTCGTAATAAAGGATGATGGAGGTAAATAGGAAACTTGATTTCCGGTTGGGTTACCATCTGGATCCAAATTATCATACGATTCATGGATCACATAGGAATATGTTCCTGCTTGATTTCCGTTCCATTCTTTTAAGTCTATTGAAGTAATGGTGACTGCACTTGTCGTTCGTTTAATTTCTACTACGTGCGATTGCCCTGCTTCTGTAGTTCCATATTCAACGGGTACAGTAAGATTTCCACGGAACAAATCTCCCGGCGGCAATGCATAACCATCTTTCATTTTCAACTTTACAAATAGGTCAAGTAATTGTTTTACAGTGGTCACGTTTGAATGATCTACCGACTCATCAACATTTCCCCAGGCAACAAAAAAGAGCGATTCATAACCTGGATAATCGATTAATATGTCAATCGGTTCCCGGTTTTTGATCTGATTTGCGTTCAATTGATAGGTTTTAACAAGCTGTAAATCCTCATTAAACATAAACAATATAACATTTTTCACATCACCGGACTCTGTGATGTCATTCAGATCAACATCCAACGCTTTGATGGTCACTTGAAAAGGACGAGGGCAATCTGTCAGATCCTCTGTAAAACAACTGCTCAGAAAACCCGTAATCATAAATATGATTACAAGATATAAGCTGAATTTGCTCTTGTTGCTCATCATTATCTATTTTTTAATTTTTTTTCTTTGGTCCGCGGCAGAGTATCACTCCCCGACCGCGGTATTTTTGCTAAACTTTTCTTATACTGTCACTAGATAATTGAAAAAGTTTGATTTTGAATTGCCAGTCTAACTCAATGATAAAATTTACCATACTACACCCTGAGTAACTACTAACCAAGGCTCTACACTTACGTTCACATCCAATTGTGCTGCCACTGGAGGATCAATATTAGGATTACCTTTATGTTTGATTGTCAAAGTGATGTTATACTGTGTATTACGACGAATCATGCTATCTTTGGTATCATTACCTGTGTAAGTATACCCCGGTTTGTCTGCATTCACCCATACAGGATAATAGGTATAACCATCAGCATCAGTGAAATAACCATTTGCAACAACGGCATCATTGTCTAAATAAGTTTTTCCTCTTAAAACGATAAACATTTGTTGATTTGCAATTGCAGTTGCACTTTCAGTTACGTAAAAGTATGGAGCAGTTCCAATCACAACTGGAAAAGTAACCGTTCCTTCTAAGAAATTAGTATTAACCTCTGCAGAAGGAGTTGCTGGAGATGCTGCTGATACATAAGTTCCAAGTGGACTTGTCCAAGCTGCACCATATAAATACTTATCATTCATAGCTAAAGATAAAGGATCACCAAATAATTTTGATGTTTTTGGTACGTTGAACATTGCAACTTGTACATCTCTAAGATTATTGAACAATACGGCATCATCACCTTCTAGAGCAAGTGTGGCACCTACAATTGCAACGCGTGCATTTACACGATACAATTTTAATGGATTTCCATTAGAATGATGGGTAACTCCTGTTGTACCATCATAACCAGGTCCATCCACAATAAAACCATATTGGTTTTTACCTGCAACTAATTCTACAGACGTTTCATTAGATGTCATTAGCAAACCAACTGTAGTTATATCTCCTACTGGAAGGTCTTTAGTTTCAGCTAACAGCTCTGCTTTATTTTCTACTGTTCCAATATTTGCATTAGCTACTACAACTATCGTTCTGACACCGGCGTGAGTTGCAATGTCTAATACTTGTGTAACATTAGTTCCTGTAACTGACTTGTAACCGTCAGGTAGTTGTCCTTGAAAAATGTACACTTCCAATTGCTTAATTGCACTTTCTGCCGCTAGTACAGCTGGAAGAGATAAATCTCCAATCGCCCTTACCGCCGGTACATCACTAGTTGGCACTACACGCACCGATACTGTAGATTCGGGTTGAGCTGTTAGATCTACTGGATCTTCATTGTTGCAAGCCGTCATTCCTAGTACGATGGCTGTTGTTAATAGAATTCTAAAAATTTTCATGTTTAATAAAATTTAAAAAGTGATTGATTGATTAATTAATTGATTGATTATTACTATATCGTTGATTTTTCAGTAATTTTAAATTATTCGCTTTCTATAAATTGTTCTAATTGTTGTGTATTGTGAGCGGCATCTACATCTCCTCGTTCTGAAGCTTTCCTAAAATATTCCGATGCTTGTTGGTTCATACCTTTCAAGACATAGGCTACTCCCAAAAGATTCCAAGCTTCGGGTGTATCTTTTAACTTTTCAAGTCTTTGCAATGCAGCATCAACCTTATTGGCTCGAAGCTCGCTTACGGCAACGTTGATATTGGCTGTAGAACTTTCCGGGAATGTGCGGGCGGCTATCTCAAATACTTCATAATATTCTTTACTGTTTTCAGGATAGGTATTGGCCACCAAGAACATTTCATTGAGACTCAACAGCTTGGGGCGCGTCTTGATAATTTCCGAGGCTTCTTCTACATTAAATGGTCTGGATACAAATGCTATGTTATAATCGTTACGACGGAGGGGGGGATATAATTCATTCAAAAGTTTGCGATAGGTAACTCCGTTGTCTAAAGCAATCAATCGTGCATCGCGTGCATCGAGGTTCGACTCTGATTCAATAATACTTATTATGTCATTCTTGTTGGATAAATTGGAAGCAAGTAATGCGTCTTTCAAACCTTTCCAATCTTCACCAAGCCAATTAACAGTGAATTGATTAGATTTATATCCGTATTTCTTCTCCAGGTATTGAGCAAACGACTCAGCACGGCGTTGCGACAACAGCATATTGCTTTGACTTGTTCCTTCTGGTGATGCATAGCCGGTAATTGTGAAATCGGTAATATTCAGATCTTTATCATTTTTTAATTCATTAATGATATTATCTACTTTTGCTAATACGGATGCGTTATTCTGAAAACTGGGGAGCAAATCCCAACGACCTACAATGTAATTTAAATGTGCACTGTAACTTTCGCTTCTTGTCTTAACTTCTTCTACTTCTGGAACTACATATGTGTAACGGTAGTCTGGAACAAATTTTTCATTGAGTATCTTGTTGGAAATTATCATATCGGACAACTCTTCCTGACATTCTGCACAGCCTATAATCTTTGACCTTAAAACTAATTTTGCTTGTCGTTGCCATTCTTCAAATGGGGTCGATGCAATGTAATGGATCGATTGCGTTGTTCCGTTTATACGCAATACAAGATATTCTTTAAGCATGCTAAGATTGGGTTTACCATTCCAGAAAAATGGGCGTTCAAGTACTTTGTTTCTTAGTTTTCCTATTATAGCAAATGGCTCCAATTCTGCTTCATTCTTCTTGTCGTTAGAAACTATAACAGGGATGACAATCAATAACTCGTTTTTATTGATATTTAAATCTTTGAGATTGACATTCATATCTATACCGGTAATATTGGCTTCTTTAGAAATTACAAGATTATCTATCGTCAACTGATTTGTATAACTTTCCTGAGCTGTCAATTTCAATGACATAATCAGCAATGCGGTTGTTATTACAATAAATATATGTATGCTATTCTTTTTCATAATCTATTCGACTTATTTGATTAGATAAATAAGGGATACTGCAGCTTTGGTTACACCAAAATAATTTTTGTTTTCACTTTTAAGTAGTGTACCGCATTTTGTACATGGATATTTATCGTATGTAAGATATGCATATCCGGCACCCAGGCTTGCCTCAACATTCCACCTTTTGGATAATACCCACTGATATCCGTAACTGATTCCTCCACCATAGGCAAAACCTTTATAACGGTAATCTTTTAGATCTTTTAGCCTGCCAAGAGGAAAATCAATTCCGCCTACATTGTACTCGGCGACTAATCCATGAATTCCAAAAAAATGACCGTTGAAACTTTCGCATGTCCAATAGCGAAGCTCTGGCTGAACAATCCAATGTTGAAACTTTTTGTTATCGTTAAATACAAATGGATTATATCCTGCGGATATATCCATAGTATATTTTCTACTGAAGGCAAATTCAATCCCTATGTTGGGTGTTGTGGTTGCCCAATGGACTAGGTTCGTTTTTATTCCTAAACTTTGCGAAAAAGAGAAAGAATAAAATAAGAAAATACCTACAATGATTAAAGCGATTTTTTTCATGCTTGCATAATTTTTATGTCCAAAATTAGACATGATTTAAAAAAATCGTTTGTCCTAAATGTGCAACTTTTTGTCTTATTCACGCATTAACTATGGTTAAATTATAACACAACACGCAAAAACCATCCATAACTTATTTAATTTCTGACATTTAAGATTAAAGATTCTCTTGTGGATTTTTTTATATTAGAAATGGCCTTTTTAATACATGGAGAGGTGTTTTATAAATATAAACACAATAGGTGTTCTGGTTACTATTAAAAAACAGACATGGTTCAACTGATATTTTAAAAATCTTAAGAAAAACAGGGGAAGCGTTGTACGAAATTGACACAAACTATAATTCATCTTTTACAAGCCGCTGATACTGAGACGGGGTCATCATAAACTCTTTTCTAAATGCACGAGAAAAATAGGCAAAATCATTAAAACCGCATTCCATAGCTATATCTCCAATAGGTCTTTGTGATTTTATTAATATCTTTTTTGCTCGGTTTAAACGAACATGTAACACATAATTTGAACAATTCAACCCGGAAATGGCATTAAGCTTCCTGTTGAGTTGCGAAGTACTGATACAAAGTTCATTGGCCAACCCCTGAGGGAAAAACTCGTGATTGGTTATTTCTCGATAAATGAGATCTGTTACTTGTTGCAAGAACGCAAGGTCTTTATTGTTTTCTGGTAACTTGGATTCATTGTTATTCGATAGCATACTGCTGTACTTTTCTCTTAGCTGTTTTCTGTTTTTCTGCAACTGCGTAATCAATGTTATCAACTCTTCTTCCATAAAGGGCTTGGTTATAACTGCATCGGCACCGGACTTAAAACTGTCTATTCGGTCTTCAACTGAGGATTTTGCAGTTACAATAATAAAAGGTATATGACAGGTGACAATGGAATTCTTTACTTTAACACAAAAATCATGTCCGTTCATTACGGGCATAACTAAATCGGAAATAATGACATCTGGAACATGTTCATTTGCTAATTCAAGACCTCTATGACCATTGTCTGCAAAAACAAGATTATAATCATCCTTAAGAATAGAGGACATATAATACATCATATCTTTACTGTCTTCTACTATTAGTATCAATGGCTTGCCTGGATCATTCTTCTGATTAAATTCTTCATATTCAGATGATTCTTCGGATGCAACTCTGTCTATGACAGCATGGGACTCCACAAAATTATCCAGACTTGATTCTTCACTCATTTTGGAGATAATTGGAAGCGTGACAGTAAAGGTTGTCTCTTTTCCCGGATCACTTTGTACTTCGATTGTACCATTTAATTTGGCAATAATCTGTTTTGTAAAAGCAAGCCCTATTCCACTCCCGGAATTAATCATGTTCTTAGAATGTCCTTGATAAAAAGTATCAAACACATGGGGTAAATCCTCAGCTAATATCCCTTCACCGGTATCGGAAATTTCAATTATATATTTTCCTTTTTGAATATTCTCACGAACAATAAACAAAATCTGATCGGATTCTGAACAGTGCTTTATTGAATTACTCAATAGATTGTTTACTATTACTCGTAAATATTCTGGAGGATAACTCATTTCAATATTTTCTACATTACTATGAAACACATAATTGATTTGTTTCTTTTCGGTCAAAACAGTGAAGCTATTATATAAATAACGTAAATAGGTAACAACATCTCCATTTCTATAAGTGATCTCATCTTTATTTGCTTTAATTTTTGACATTGCTAGAATTTCGTCAAGCAAAAACATTAAATTATCACATTGCTGAGATACAATTTCTAATTCATAACGGTTTTTAGGGGTATCGCCTTTTGTCAAATTCCTTTTCAATAGATCATTGAGACCAAGAATAATACTTAATGGGGTCTTAAATTCATGGGTAATATGCATGAAAAAATCGGCACGCATCTTTTCCATCTGAATCAATTGCTCGCTTTCTTTCTTTTTTAACTTGTCCTTATAATAAACAATCGTAAAAACGACAAGAAATATGGCTGTAATTACCAAAAGTATAAATAGACTGATCTTATTTGTCTGCTTGGCTTTCTGATAGTTCTTTTTTAAGTTGCTGATCTGGTTTTCACTTTTCACTTTTTCAAACATTAAACGATTATTTAATGTCTTACTTAAGTTATGATCTACTCTTAAATTTTCGGTATATGCCAGACTCATTTCTTTATCTTTTAAGGCTAAATCAATCTTGCCTTGTTTTTGATGAATATCTGCAAGCTGGTTATATGTAATTTCTAAATAATATGGATGCTTAATCTCTTTTGCTGCAACTAAGGCTTCATTTATATACTGCTCGGCACGACTGTAATTACCAAGATGTTGATAGGTTCCGCCTAATAAATAACATGCATTGATAAAATTTATTTTATCTGAAGTGTCCTTTATAGTATTATAAGCGCTGTACAAATAAATTAAAGCGTTCTTGTCATCATGAAGTTTCAAATATAATTCTCCCATTCTTGTATAACTGATGGCTATCAAACTGACAGAATTAATTTGAATACTTGTCTTTAATGCTTCTTCATAATAATATAACGCGGAATCGTATTTCTCATTTAACTCATAAGCTTTTCCTAAAGATGAAATATTTAAAGCTTGACCTTCTTTGTTGTTTATTTTCTCGTATATTCCAAGAGACGAAAGTAAAAATTTTGAAGCTTCATCGGATTGTTCTAGTTTAAGATAAATACTGCCTACGCCATTTAATGCGTTGGCAATCTCCGGCAAGACTTCTTTTCTTTTCTTTTCACTCCACATATCGGTAAAGGTGAGTATCTTGAAAAAATACTCAGCTCCATCTCCAAAAACACTTGTAAACCTGTAATCTTCTCCTAAATTATTCAACGACTTGATAATAAATACAGAATCTCTCAAAGACTCGGCAATGGATAGTGAAATTTTATGGACGTAAATAGCTTGCTTGAACTGATTTTTATTTCGATAAATTTTACCTAAATAATCGTAACCGATCATTTCACCATAAGAATTCTTGGTGACTTTGGCTTCGTTGATATAAGTCATCAATGCTGTAGAATCATTCTTTATAGTCGCTAAAATTACATCATCTGATGAGCGTTTGGCTTTTGTAGTACTGCTTGGTGATGATTTTTCTGATCCTAAAAAATTACACGACTGTCCAAATAAAAGGAATACACATATCATCAAAATAATAGAATGTATTGTGGACCAATATTTTAAACTAACAGACATATAATTTCAAATTATGGACATTTAGGATTAAATAAAAAAAATATTACCGAAATTATGTGGCTTTGTAAAAAAATTATACTAACTTCGATAAGTTTTCAAATGTAAACTAACTTGAAAGATTTTATTTCTCAAAAAGTAAAAATCTATTCTCAAAAAGTACATGTTTACATGTTAAATTAATAAAAAACCTTTAAGCTATGATGCAACAGATATTATCATTTATACCTCTGTTTGTTACATTCTTTTGGTTTTTACTTCTACTACTTGATAACAAAAAAAACATATCCAAAAAACTTCTCACTGTGTTTTTTGGATTATGCTCAATTCTTTATTTTTCACATTTTGCTTTTTTTAATCATCAATATGAATTATACAAAATTTTAGACAACATCTGGGTCTTTATTTCATTATCGGTATATCCAATTTACTACTACTATATCAGATTGTTGACACAAGATTCTGAAATTAAATGGAAATGGTTGTGGCTTATTTCACCGGCACTCATTGTTTCAATTACTTCTTTAGTAATTTATTCTCTAATGAACAACGATGAGGTAAATATGTTCGTTAAAGGAATTCTATTTGATGAGGGGCTGACAAAACCTTACCCTAAACTGATTAAAATTCAAACTCTTAGAAACTTGATATTTAAAATAATTTTTTCAATTGAATTAATTTTAACTGTGTTTTTCAGCCTAAAACTTCTAATTGAATATAATAAAAAAGTAAATGAATTTTATTCAAATACGGGAGGAAAAGACTTGACGCAATTTAAATGGGTGATGTTCGGACTACTTATAACTGCAATTGTTTCACTAATCTCTAACATAATCGGAAAAAGTTATTTTATTACTAACCCACTTTTATTATTCATTCCGTCTTTGACACATTCAACTGTTCTGTACTTTATTGGATACGTGGGCTATAGACAAAACTTTACTGTGGCGGATTTGGAAAGGGATATTCAAGAACATACCACTAAAAATGATGTTACACAAAATGAAACGTGCCTAATTACTAATAAAAATAATAACGAAAAACAGATAAAACAATTATTGAATTTATTTGAAGAAAAACAGATATTTAAAAACCCTGATTTAAGAATAACGGATGTTGCATTATTAATGGGAAGCAATCGAACGTATATGTCAAATATGTTGAATATGAACATGAATACTAGTTTTAATGAACTGGTAAACAGTTATCGAGTGGAATATGCGGTAAAATTGCTGAGATCAACAGAATCGGAAAATATGCCAATGGCTGATATCGCAATCGAGGCAGGATTCCCAAGCTTAAGCACATTTTACAGGATTTTTAAAAATAAAACCGGTATATCACCCGGCGAATATCGAACACAGGTTGCTAAATAGTATTTGTAACATGCTCAACTTTCTCAATAAATTATCAAATGACTATACAAAATTGAAACATAAAAAAAGGGAGACCAAAACTACTTGGGTTTCCCTTTTTCAGATATAACTAATTAAAAACTCTTTTACTTTCTAGGATTACCGCGTCCTGGACGATCTTTTGACATTTGATCACGTCTTTCAGCTCGCATGGCTTTCCACTGATCCATTTTGGCTTTTCCAATAATAGCTTCCAATTCTGCATCATTTGCTGCTATTTCTTTTTCACGAAGAATTTTCATCTCTTCACGACGGGCTTCACGATCTACAACGGCTTGATCACGTTGTGCTTTTTGCTTCTCCATTTGTTCGGCACGCTTGGCATCTTGTTTTACAAACAATGCCTCAACCTTCGCAGTCTGATCTGCTGTAAGCTCTAACTGTTTTGCCATTGCACTGGCACGGTCTTTTGCTGTCCAACCCATCATTCTTTGAGCATCTTTACCGTTTTCGGCTCTTCGGCCTTTAACAGTATCTTGAGCTCCTACCGATAAACTCATTGATAGCAGTGCAACCAATAGAAATAATACGTTCTTTTTCATCTTAAAATCATTTTAGAGTGAAATATTTAATCTTTTGTTTAGTAAAAACAATCAAAGATAATCAAATGTTTCATTAGTCAATCACTACTAAACACTCATTATCAGCGTTTTCAAATATTTTAGACACAATAATTAAACGTTTCATTTGTTCATTTTTTAAATTTGTCGATAAATATTAGTCTTTCGTCTATTATTTAGAATCAATCCACATTTAACAATATTTATACTAAATCCAACTGAATAAATTATCTTTGATACGAATATATAAAAACAATACTTTGATTACAAATATGTCTATTACAAAAACATTATTATTGGGATTTACAGTTTTTGTCCTTACTGCTTGTGCTGGTTTGCAAAACAGTTCAAAAAAAACGTCTGATGAAATAAAAATTTCTGCAAATAACGACTTGAGCAACTCAAATGTCAAAAATGATATTTCGAAAAAAACAAAGTCGGGTAATCCGGTTTTCCCGGGTTGGTATGCGGATCCGGAAGCTGTAGTTTTCGGTAATAAATATTGGATTTATCCAACATATTCAGCTAGATATGAAAAACAGGTGTTTATGGATGCGTTCTCTTCTCCCGATTTGGTTAATTGGACAAAACATAGCAGCATAATTGATACAGCGGCTGTTAAATGGGCAAAAATAGCTATGTGGGCTCCTGCAATTGTTGAAAAAAAGGGTAAATATTTTCTATTCTTCGCGGCTAACGATATTCAAAACAACGAAAGTGTTGGGGGAATTGGAATTGGAATCTCAGATAAACCGGAGGGCCCTTATCGAGACTATCTGGGAAAACCTTTACTGGATAAAATACATAACGGGGCACAACCTATTGATCAGTTTGTATTTAAAGATACGGATGGTCAATATTATATGATCTATGGGGGTTGGAGGCATTGTAATATTACTAAACTAAAAGATGATTTCACTGGGTTCATTCCTTTTGATGACGGTACAATTTTTAAAGAAATAACCCCAGAAAATTATGTGGAAGGGTCTGTAATGTTTATCAGAAACGGAAAATACTATTTTATGTGGTCGGAAGGTGGATGGACTGGACCCAACTATAGTGTAGCGTATGCAATAAGTGATTCTCCACTAGGACCTTTCAAACGAATCGCCACAATACTTGAACCTGATGAAATTGCTAATGGCGCTGGACATAATTCGGTGATTAATGTTCCTGGAACGGACGAATGGTTCATTGTGTATCATCGCCGTCCTTTAACTGAAACGGATGGAAATTCTCGTATGACGTGCATCGACAAGTTGGAATTTGATAAAGATGGTTATATCATACCTGTCAAAATGACGATGGATGGTGTGGAAGCACGAACGTTTAAAGCGAAAAAAAGACGTTGATTAAAACTTTTATATAAAATGAAAACGGCGAAGGAAAATCCTTCGCCGTTTTTTATATATCATAACTGAAAATAATTTATTAATTATTCTCTGGTCGTAACTTTCTTACAACAGCTCCGGTCTGCCACATTTCACTATCATGTAATGCTTTTAACTCTGCATTTAATTTCTCGCGATAATCGGGCTGTGAATTACTGTCAATAGAGCGTTGTGCTTCATTGCCACTGGCTACTTCTTTGTACAGTTTTTCAAACACGGGCTTGGTAGCATCGTGAAATGGGGTCATCCAATCCAAAGCGCCTCTTTGTGCAGTAGTGGAACAATTGGCATACATCCAGTCCATTCCCTTTTCTGCAAACAATGGCATCAATGATTGAGTCAACTCTTCTACAGTTTCGTTAAATGCTTCTGATGGTGTGTGACCGTTTTCACGAAGGGTCTCATACTGAGCCAACAGCAGACCTTGAATAGCTCCCATCAATGTGCCACGCTCGCCGGTAAGATCGGAATAGACTTCGCGTTTGAATGTTGTCTCAAACAAATAACCTGATCCTACTCCAATACCTAAAGCTACTACTCGGTCGTATGCCTTTCCAGTTGCATCCTGAAAAATTGCATAACTGGAATTTAAACCGCGTCCTTCAAGGAACATTGTGCGAAGACTGGTTCCGGAACCTTTTGGAGCTACCAAAATAACATCTACATCTGATGGAGGAACAATTCCGGTACGCTCTTTATAAGTGATACCAAAACCGTGCGAAAAATATAATGCCTTCCCTGAAGTAAGATGCTTTTTAACTGTTGGCCATACAGCTATCTGGGCTGCATCTGATAAAAGATACTCAATAATGGTTCCTCGCTCACAGGCTTCTTCAATCTCAAAAAGGGTCTCACCGGGAACCCAACCGTCTGCAATTGCTTTGTCCCAGGTTTTGCTTTCTTTACGTTGCCCAACAATAACATTAAAACCATTATCTCTTAGGTTCATCGCCTGACCGGGCCCTTGTACTCCGTAACCTATTACGGCGATTGTCTCATTTTTTAATACTTCTCTTGCTTTACTCAAGGGAAACTCTTCACGGGTAACAACATTTTCTTCTACCCCGCCAAAATTCATTATTGCCATTTTCTTTAGTTTTAAATGTAAATCTTTAACTCACGTATTCGGAATTACAGTTTTGTTATTAATTTAGTTATCTGTTATTTCTAATTTTTTATATCGCTCTTCACGAGATGCTAACATGTCACTTAACCTCTCTACTTTCGCTTTGGTAATTGCTATTCGTCCTGATCGTATAAATTGCAATACACCTATCTGCTGAGACAGTTCTTCAAACAATGCTTGAGTTTCAGCATAATGACCTGCCTTCAAAAATACCACACAGTCTTTTGATACTTCAAGAATGCGAATATTATACTTTCTAACAAGATATTCAATCGAACCATGTTCAAGTACTTTTTCTGTTGCAAGTTTGTACAACGCAAGCTCCTGATGTATCAAATCTTCATTTATGTTATAATATGCTTTGATGATATCTACTCGTTTGTCAATCTGACGAACAAGCTTTATCATATCTTCCTCTGAATCTGAAAAGGTTGTAATGGTAAACTTATGAATACCTTTAATCGCTGATGGCGATACGGATAAGGTCTCAATATTCAATTGCCTTCTTGTGAATATAGTGGTTATCTGATTGAGCACACCCACAGTATTTTCAGAGAATATAGTGATCGTGTATAATGTTTTTTCTTCCATAACTTGATTCATTATTTATTATAACTTATAACCGTTTCCTAATATGATATTGGTAACGCTGGAACCGGCTGGTACCATAGGATAAACCATGCCTTTTGTCTCAACAACGACTTCAAGAAGATAGGCTCCGTCATAACTCAACATTTCTGAAATAGCCTCATCAAGATCGGCTCGATCAACTACTTTACGACCTTTAATATTATATGCATCGGCAATCTTTACAAAGTCAGGGTTTTTCATATGGGTCTCGGAATATCGTTCGTCATAAAACAACTCTTGCCATTGACGAACCATCCCTAAAAAATTATTGTTTAACACAATGATCTTTACATTTATACCATACTCCATAATTGTTCCCAATTCTTGAATGGTCATCTGCAATCCTCCATCGCCGACAAATATACAGACTGTTCTGTCGGGAGCTCCGTATTTTGCTCCTATACCTGCTGGTAAACCAAAGCCCATTGTACCTAAACCACCTGAAGTAACCATACTTCGCGATTGGGTGAATTTAAAATAACGGGTTGCCATCATCTGCTGCTGACCTACATCGGTCACACATACAGCTTTGTTTTGAGTGGCTTCTGTTACTTTATTTATTACTTCACCCATGTGAATTTCTCCTTCGTCTGGATACAACTCATTGTTTATAATACAATCTACTTCTTTTTGCTTCAATGGCTTAAACTCATCAATCCATGCTGAATGTGAATTCTTGTCGATAAGATCTGTTACCAAAGGAAGGGTTATTTTGGCATCGCCAAGGACTCTTACAGTGGTTTTTACATTCTTGTCGATTTCGGCTTTGTCAATGTCAAAATGAATTACTTTCGCTTGCTTGGCATAGGTCTTCAAGTCGCCTGTTACTCGATCGTCAAATCGCATTCCTATGGCTATCAACACATCACACTCATTTGTCTTGATATTGGGAGCAACGTTGCCATGCATGCCTAACATTCCGCAATTTAAAAGGTGATCGGATGGAACAGCAGACAATCCAAGTATAGTGGAACCAAAAGGAATATCTGCTTTCTCAAGAAATGATATCAACTCTTTTTCTGCTTTGCCAAGAATAACGCCTTGCCCGACTAATGCTAAAGGTTTTTTAGCTTGATTGATAATTGAGGCTGCCTCTTTTATATAATCCATCTCTACTTCGGGATATGGATCATAACTGCGGAGGAATTCTGTCTTACTATAACTATATGGACATTTATTATTTTGTGCATCTTTCGCAATATCAAGAACTACAGGACCGGGGCGACCGGTTGAAGCTATATAAAAGGCTCTTGAAACTGCCCACGGAATATCTTCTACACGACGAATCTGGTAGGCCCATTTAGTAATGGGTTGGGTTATACCAATAACATCTGCTTCTTGAAATGCATCTGATCCTAACAGGTTTGAAGATACCTGACCGGAAATAACTACCAGAGGAGTGCTATCCATCATGGCGTCCGTAATTCCGGTGACAGCATTAGTAGCACCGGGACCGGATGTAACTAAAGCTACACCTACTTTCCGGGATACTCGTGCGTAACCCTGAGCAGCATGGACTGCGCCTTGTTCATGACGGACCAGAATATGACGAATCTCATTCTTATGATCATACAAGGCATCAAAAACAGGCATAATGGCTCCTCCTGGATAACCAAATATTGTATCAACGCCTTCATTAAGAAGCGAGCGAATCAAGGCTTCGCTTCCTTGGATAATAGGTATTTCTGCATTATTCTCTTTCATAATCAATCAATTAATCTAATTGCACCCTTATCGGCAGAGCTGACAAGACTGGCGTATGCTTTCAGGGCTTTGGATATTTTTCTGTTTCTAATCGGTTGAAAAGCATCTTTACCTTTTGCCTCTTCCTGGTTTCTTCTTTCCGACAATTCGGCATCTGATACTTTAAGATTTATAATTCTATTGGGGATATCTATTTCAATGATGTCGCCATCTTTTACTAATCCTATGTTTCCTCCGGCAGCGGCTTCAGGGGATATATGCCCAATGGACAATCCTGAGGTGCCTCCCGAAAAACGACCGTCTGTAATAAGGGCACATTCTTTACCAAGATGCTTGGCTTTGATATATGAAGTTGGATATAACATCTCTTGCATACCTGGACCGCCTTTGGGACCTTCATAAACAATAACTACAACATCACCGGCTTGAACTTTACCATGCAAGATTCCGTCACATGCATCTTCTTGTGATTGAAAGACTTTTGCCTTGCCGGAAAACTTCCAAATATTCTCATCTACTCCGGCAGTCTTTACAACACAACCATTTTGTGCTATATTGCCTTTCAATATTGCCAATCCTCCATCTTTGGTATAAGAATGGTCAATATCACGGATACAACCATCGCTTCTGTCATTGTCAAGCGACAGAAAACGTGCGTTTTGAGATCCCATCACAAGGTTATATCGATTACCGGGTGCTGATAAATAAATATTCATAGCTTCGGGATCAATGCCATCTCTGGTTATTGAATATTTCTCAATGGCTTCTCCTAATGTGAGTCCATCGGCTCTATAAACAGTGGTATCTACCAGTTTGGCTTTGGCTAATTCTCCCATGATTCCCATGATTCCGCCTGCACGATTAACATCCTGAATATGATACTTCTTCGTATTGGGGGCGACTTTACATACGCATGGGGTTTTACGGGAAAGGGTATCGATATCATCCATCGTGAAATCTACTCCGCCTTCATTTGCTATGGCTAATAAATGGAGTATGGTATTTGTCGAACCGCCCATTGCAATATCTAATGTCATTGCATTTAAAAATGATTGACGGGTTGCTATATTTAAAGGAAGAACACTTTCGTCTCCTTCAAAATAATAACGATTGGCATTTTCTACAATCTGCCTGGCGGCTTGCTTAAATAATTCAATTCGATTTGAATGTGTGGCTAATACGGTTCCATTACCGGGTAAGGCTAAACCGATCGCTTCATTCAAACAGTTCATAGAATTTGCTGTAAACATGCCTGAACATGAACCGCATGTGGGACAAGCAAGGTTTTCTAATTCTGCAATTCGTTCGTCGGAGACTGATTCATCGGCGGACTCAACCATAGCGTCAATCAAATCGATTTGCTCATCCCCAATTTTTCCGGCTTCCATCGGACCTCCTGAAACAAAGATCGTTGGTATGTTCAACCTCATGGTAGCCAACAACATTCCCGGGGTTATCTTATCACAATTACTGATGCAAATCATTGCATCTGCCTTGTGGGCATTTATCATGTATTCAACACTGTCGGCAATCAAATCTCGAGAAGGTAGTGAATACAACATACCATCATGCCCCATCGCTATACCATCGTCAATTGCAATAGTATTAAACTCTGCAGCAAAACAACCAAGTTTTTCAATCTCCTTTTTTACCATCTGCCCGATTTCATGCAGATGAACATGACCGGGAACAAACTGGGTGAATGAATTGACAATGGCAATTATGGGTTTGCCCATTTGTTCACGCTTCATGCCATTGGCATGCCATAATGCTCGGGCACCGGCCATTCGCCTGCCTTGAGTACTGGTTGCGCTGTTCAATTTCGAACCTGAGTTTGACTTGTTTTTATCCATTTTTGGTTATTTATTGATGTAATCAACAATCCATGCGCCTACTTCCGATAGCTTATAGGCTTTGCCTCCGTCTGCAATATCTTCTGTTACAACACCGGCATCAAGACTTGCATTCACTGCTTCACGAATAAGGGTTCCTTCTTCTTTCAAATTAAAAGCATATTCAAACATCAATGCAACGGACAATATCATGGCAAGTGGATTTGCTATGTCTTTTCCTGCTGCTTGTGGATAAGAACCGTGAATAGGCTCAAACAATGAGGTGTGCAGACCAATGGATGCGGAGGGTAACATTCCCATAGAACCGGTAATCACGGATGCTTCATCTGTAAGAATATCACCAAACATGTTTTCAGTAACTAATACGTCAAAACTCTTTGGCCATTGAATAATTCTCATCGCTGCATTATCTACAAACAGATATTCTGTTTCAATATCTGGATACTGGGGAGATATTTCTTGGGCTATCTGACGCCATAAACGGGAAGTGGCAATAACATTGGCTTTGTCAACAACAGTGACTTTCTTCCTTCTTTGTCCGGCATATTTATAGGCCAAATGAAGAACGCGCTCAATCTCTTCGCGTGTGTAAATACAGGTATCATAGGCTGTATTGCCGTCTTCACTGCGACCTTGAGGGCGACCAAAATACATTCCTCCTGTAAGCTCACGAATACACATAAAATCGGCTCCATCAACCAAATCTGCTCTTAAGGGCGACTTATGAATTAGTGAAGGAAAAGTCGATACGGGACGGATATTTCCATATAAACCCAACTGTTTTCGCATGCTCAACAATCCTTGCTCGGGTCGCACTTTGGCATTTGGATTATTATCATATTTTGGTGAGCCGATTGCTCCAAAAAGAACGGCATCTGACTGCATGCATATTTCATGTGTGGCAGCGGGATAAGGATCACCAACCTCATCAATTGCACAGGCTCCAACAATGGCTTCTTTATATGATAGGTCGTGACCGTATTTTTTACTAACCGCTTTTGTAACATCAAGAGCTTGTTTCATAATCTCGGGACCAATACCGTCACCTGCCAAAACTGCAATATTTAATTTCATCTTATGTTTATTTATTTTTTTTCAATCTATATATAATCTAACTTATGGTAATCCTGTATAGGTTATCGTAGGAATATTACCGCTCTCAATCATATTCAACATTTTCATCGTCGCTTTAATGGCGGCAACGGTTTGGTCGACATCTAATCCGCGGGTTTTGAAAACTTTACCTTCAAAATTCCATGTGATAATAGTCTGAACAAAAGCATCGGTCTGACCTCCGGGTGGAATAACAACTACATAATCAATCAACTGGGGTATTGGCTTGTCAAGCGAACGATAAATCTTATACATCGCTTTACTGAACGCGTGATACTGACCATCACCGGCGGCTGTTTGCTGATAGACTTCACCATGAATGGATATCTTTACTGTTGCTGTGGGGCGTAAACCATCAGCCAGATTTAACGAATAGTTAAGCATCTGAATATCCTGATTATCAACGCCATTCTTTAAGATATCAGAAACGATATAGGGCAATTCCTCCAGACTAACGGGTTCTTTCTTATCACCTAACTCGATAATACGAGCTGTTACTTTCTTTGTTGATTCTTCATCAAGTTCTATTCCCAACAATTTCAGATTATTCTCAATATTGGCTTTACCTGATGTTTTACCAAGTGCGTATTCTCTTGTTCTGCCAAATCGCTCAGGTAACAAATCATTATAATAGAGATTGTTCTTTTTATCTCCATCTGCATGGACACCAGCTACCTGAGTAAATACATTATCACCAATAACTGGCTTATTTGCAGGAATACGAATGCCTGAATAACTTTCAACAATCTTACTTACCTTGAATACGTTTTCTTCATTTATATTTGTTTTCAACTTCAAATGGTCTTCAAGTACAGCAAGCACACTTGTGAGTGGGGCGTTACCGGCTCTTTCTCCAAGACCGTTGACTGTAACATGAACTCCTTGTATTCCTGACTTGACTGCTTCAAAAACATTGGCTACGGCTAAATCGTAATCATTGTGTGCATGAAAATCGAAATGTAAATCGGGATAACGATCTATCATCTTCTTGCAGTATTCTGCTGTCTGATCTGGATTCAACACTCCTAATGTGTCAGGAAGCATAAATCGCTTGATTGGCTCATTTTTTAATTCATCAACCATCTGAAATACATAAGCCTCAGAATCTTTCATTCCGTTAGACCAGTCTTCGAGATATACGTTTACCTCAACACCGACTTTACGAGCATTGGATATTACTTGCTTGATATCACGAAAATGTTCTTCCGGGGTTTTCTTTAACTGCTTATTGCAATGCTTAAGAGAACCTTTGCATAACAGATTCATAACCTTACAACCGGCACTTGTGATCCATTCGATAGAAGAGGTACCATCTACAAAACCTAATACTTCAATCTGATTGAGATGGCCATTGGCTTGTGCCCATTGTGCAATTTTTTGAACCGTCTTGAATTCTCCTTCAGAAACACGGGCCGAAGCGACTTCTACTCTATCAATATGAAGCTCTTCTAAAAGCAAACGGACAACACTCACTTTTTCCTGTGTTGCAAAAGATACTCCTGATGTTTGTTCTCCATCACGAAGCGTGGTGTCCATTATTTCAATTTTCCTTCTTTTCATTCAATAATCTGAGACACACAATTAATACACAAAAGGCCTGGTCTTTTCGTATGATTCAATTTTAGCTTTATTGGAAAGCAGAAAATCGATATCGTCTAAACCGTTTAATAAACATTCTTTTTTATAAGAATTAATCTCGAAAAATTCTTTTTTGCCATTTTCATTGTTCTGAATAAACTGCTCTTCTAAATTTACTGTGATAGTGGTTTTAGAATTATTGTTTATCGATGTGAATAAATCACTGAGGAACGAGTCACTGACAACAACAGGTAATATTCCATTATTCAAAGCGTTGTTCCTGAATATATCAGCAAAAAAACTCGATACAACAACCTTGAATCCATAACCGGCAATTGCCCATGCGGCATGCTCACGACTGCTGCCACTACCAAAATTCTTACCTGCAACCAACACTTGACCGCTATATGTGGAATCGTTTAACACAAAATCTGATTTGGGATTGCCGGATTTATCATAACGCCAGTCGGCAAACAAATTGTCTCCAAAACCTTCACGAGTTGTGGCTTTTAAAAATCGAGCGGGTATGATCTGGTCTGTATCAACATTCTCAATTGGTAAGGGGATACAAGATGATATTATTGTTTGAAATTTTTCCATATGTCTTAAAAAGGATTAGTTATTTTACCTGTGATTGCTGAAGCGGCTGCTACTAAAGGGCCGGCAAGAATTGTACGGGAACCGGGACCCTGACGTCCTTCGAAATTACGATTGGATGTTGATACGGCATACTTACCGGCAGGGACTTTATCGTCGTTCATTGCTAAACAAGCGGAACATCCGGGCTGACGGATCTCAAATCCGGCTTCTTCAAGTATCTTATCTAAGCCTTCGGCTTCAATCTGCTTACGAACTTGCCAACTGCCGGGAACTAACCAGGCTGTTACATTTTCGGCTTTCTTCTTGCCTTTTACAAAATTTGCAAATGCTCTGAAATCTTCTATACGACCATTAGTGCAACTTCCAAGAAAAACATAATCAATGGTTTTACCTTCCATCTTATCTCCTGGATTAAAACCCATGTATTTCAATGATTTTTCAAACGAGATCTTGCTGGCTTCATCAATTTCTTCTAATTCGGGAATCGTACCGTTTATTGGCATTCCCATTCCGGGATTTGTGCCGTAGGTAATCATTGGTTGTATATCGGATACATCAAAAGTGATTTCTTTATCAAACGTTGCTCCTTCATCGGTCTTTAATGTTTTCCAATAGGAAATTGCTTCATCCCATTTCTCACCTTTTGGTGCAAACTCGCGACCTTTAACATAGTTGAATGTGGTCTCATCAGGGGCAATTAATCCTCCACGGGCACCCATCTCAATACTTAAATTACAAAGGGTCATTCGGGCTTCCATCGACAGACTACGAATGGCTTCTCCTGCATATTCTACAAAATAACCGGTCGCACCACTGGTGGTCATTTTCCAAATGGTATAAAGTGCTATATCCTTGGCTGTAACACCATTTTTTAATTCGCCATCATAGTTGATGCGCATGGTTTTGGGACGCGACTGTAATATACATTGTGAGGATAACACCATTTCTACTTCACTGGTACCAATACCAAAAGCAATAGCTCCAAATGCTCCATGGGTTGATGTGTGACTGTCACCACATACAATGGTCATTCCGGGCTGGGTATAACCATTTTCAGGTCCGACTACATGAACAATTCCGTTTTTGGGATTTCCTAAACCATAATAGGTAAGACCAAATTCTCGGGCATTCTTTGCTAAAGTATCTACCTGAAAGCGAGAGATCTTATCACTAATTGGCTGATCTTGATTCATTGTGGGTATATTATGGTCTGCGGTAAGGGTTGTCTGCTCAGGACGAAACACTTGCAAACCACGTTTTCTTAAACCATCAAACGCTTGTGGACTGGTCACTTCGTGACATAAATGCCTGTCAATATATAATTGAGTGGGACCATCTTTAACGGTACTTACCACATGGGCATCCCAAATTTTATCAAATAATGTTTTCATCTATCTTTTAGCCCCTCATTGGGGTTTTTAGTTGTTATTATAATCTATTATTGTACGAATTTATTTACTGCATCTATAAATGCTTCTACAGACGCGGCAACAATATCTGTGTTTGCTGAAAAACCATAATATATCAATCCATTATGCTCTACTTGCATATGTACTTTGCCGGTGTCATCACTTCCATGATCAATTGCTTGAATCAGGAATTCCTTGATTACCATCTTGCGACTGATAATATTTTTTACTGCTTTGATAGCTGCGTCGACAGGACCGTTACCGGTAGCTGTAGCCTCAAAATGCTCTCCGGCTATATTCAAACCGATACTCGCTACATCCTGAACGCCAATACCGCAAACCACCTGCAGAAAATCTATCTTTATACGATGTAAACGGGTGTCTTTACCTACTAACATTAGAATGTCATCATCGTTCACACTCTTTTTCTTATCGGCTAATTCAAGAAATTTCTTGTATATCCCATCTAATTCTTCGCCATCCACCTCAACACCAAGCAATGATAACCTGTTTTTTAATGCGGCTCTGCCACTTCGTGCGGTCAAAACAATGGCACTATCGTCAATACCTACATCCTTTGGATCAATAATTTCGTAGGTCTCTACATTCTTTAATACACCGTCTTGATGGATACCTGATGAATGGGCAAAGGCATTGCGACCAACAATAGCTTTGTTTGGCTGAACGGGCATATTCATTAAACCGGAAACTAAACGACTGGTTGAATAGATATGCTGAGTATTGATATTGGTGTCAAACCCTTTCTCTTTGTGACTCTTAAATGCCATAACGACTTCTTCTAAAGAGGTATTACCGGCACGTTCTCCAATTCCATTAATGGTTACTTCAATCTGACGGGCGCCATTTAAAACTCCGGCAATGGTGTTAGCAGTTGCCATACCTAAATCTTGATGACAATGGGTGGCCAAAATAGCATTCTTCATATCAACATTGTCAACCAAATACTTGATTTTTGCGCCATAATCTTCTGGAAAACAATAACCTGTGGTGTCAGGAATATTAATTACGGTGGCACCGGCGTTTACAACAGCTTGAACTACTTTGGCAAGATATTCATTGTCTGCGCGACCGGCATCTTCGGCATAAAACTCTACATCATCAACAAACCTACGGGCATATTTCACTGCTTTGATTGCACGTTCAAGAACTTCTTCTTGAGTTGATTTGAATTTATATTTAATGTGAGAGTCTGATACGCCAATACCTGTGTGAATACGTTTGCGCTTTGCATACTTCAAAGCTTCAGCAGCGACTTCAATATCTTTTTCTACAGCTCTGGTAAGAGCGCAAACAGTAGGCCAGGTAATCGCTTTTGAAATCTCAACTACCGAATTAAAATCACCAGGACTTGATACAGGAAAACCTGCTTCTATAACATCTACACCTAATAGTTCCAGTGCTTGGGCTACTTGAATTTTTTCAATCGTGTTCAATTGGCAACCTGGCACTTGTTCTCCATCTCGCAAGGTAGTGTCAAATACATAAATACGCTCCATATCTGTTTACTGTTTAAAATGAAAAAACCTTTCTCGAAGGTGAGAAAGGTTATCTGTTCTTTATTATATTTAATCAAATATACATACCTGGTCTCACCTTCTATCGATCCGATAGTAGAATAGAGATGACTAGAATATGTAACGAATTGATCATTATTTTTGTTTGATTATTGTTTAATTTCTGTTTGTGACTACAAAGTAAAACAAAATAAACCAAATGAAAAAATTATTTGCGGATTTTATTGCATTTTAATTTCAATTTGTAATAAAATCAATAAAAAAAGCGAAATTCACTTTGTGTGTATTTCGCTTTTTACGGAAATTATTGTATAGATTGTGTAACCTTATCATCCAAAATCATCAAACATGATCATTTCGGGAGAAACTCCAAGACTGTCTAACATCTGTTTGGCTGCGTTCGACATTGGACCGGGACCGCACATGTAATATTCAATATCTTCAGGGGCTTCATGATCCTTTAAATAGGTATCATAAATAACTTGATGTACAAATCCGGGAGTGTATTTTATTCCGGCTTCATCGGCCTTGGGATCGGGACGGTCCAATGCTAAATGGAAAGTGAAATTTGGAAACTCTTTCTCTAATTCCCAGAAATCTTCTAAATAAAAAGCTTCTATCAATGCACGGGCTCCATAAAAATATGACATTTTACGATCGGTAATACGAAGGGTTTTGGTCAAGTGCATGATTTGTGAACGCAAAGGCGCCATTCCTGCTCCTCCTCCTATCCACAACATTTCACGATTACTTTCCATAATAGGATGAAAATCTCCGTAGGGACCTGAAATCATTACTTTATCGCCTGGCTTCAAATTGAATATATATGAGGAGGCTATTCCTGGATTAACATTCATCCAATCGCCTTTCGATTTGTCAAATGGAGGTGTTGCGACACGAACATTCAATGTGATAATATTACCTTCGGCTGGATAATTCGCCATGGAATAGGCACGAACAGTTTCTTCTTCGTTTTTGGCGACTAACGACCATAATTTGAACTTGTCCCATTCGGGTTTATATTGTTCGTCAATAATCATATCTGAATATTTCAAGTTCTCATATTTTGGTATCTTAATCTGACTATAAGAACCGGGCTTGAAATTGAGATTTTCGCCTTCGGGAAGCTTGACAACAAATTCTTTGATAAATGAGGCTACATTATTATTGGAAACAACTTCACACTCCCACTCTTTCACACCAAAAATGTCATCTGATACAACAATACTTATGTCATTCTTAACTTTAACTTGACAACCTAAACGCCAATTGTTCTGAATTTCTTTGCGGGTAAAATGACCTACCTCTGTTTGTAATATTTCACCGCCGCCTTCAACTACCTGACAACGACACTGACCGCAGGTTCCGCCTCCTCCACATGCTGATGACAAGAAAATTCCTTCAGATGATAGCGTATTTAACAAAGTGGAACCCATGGGAACTTCCAGCTCTTTGTCTTCATTGATGGTTATCTTTACATTGCCTGATGGCATTAACTTGGTTTTTGCCCAAATAATAACAATAACCAGAATAAGAATGATGATCAGAAAAACCAAAATGCTGGTTATAATAGTAATTACTCCTGCATTCAACAATATATTCATAATTTACAGATAATTTTTTGTATTAAATACTTATACCGGAGAAACTCATAAATCCAATGGCCATCAATGCTGTCATAATAAACGTAATGCCTAATCCTCGTAATGGCTTTGGAATATTTGAATATTCAAGTTTCTCTCTAATAGCGGCCATACCTACAATTGCTAACAACCAGCCAATACCGGATCCAAATCCGTAGGCGGTTGCCATTCCTATATTTGAGAAATCACGCTGCTGCATAAAAAGTGAAGCTCCTAAAATAGCACAGTTCACAGCTATCAATGGTAAGAATATACCAAGGGAATTGTAAAGCGAAGGACTAAATCGCTCTATCACCATTTCAAGTAATTGAGTGAATGATGCAATAACAGCAATAAAGATAATTAAACTAAATACACTCAAATCCATATCTTTAAAACCATCACCTAACCATCCTAGTGCTCCGGGTTTTAATATGTAATTCTCAAGTAAAAAATTGAGCGGAACGGTTAATATAAGTACTACTGTTACGGCTATACCAAGCCCTAAAGCGGTTTTAACATTCTTCGATACGGCAAGATATGAACACATACCCAAAAAGTATGCGAAAATCATATTGTCTACAAATATCGAACGAACTATCAGACTAATTGCTTCCATTTATATCTTTTGAATTTATGCTTAATTATTGTTCTTCTTGTAATTCAGGATTAACTGATCGGTGGATCCAAATAATACAGCCTACCAACAACAGGGCCATAGGTGCTAACATCATAAATCCATTGTCCATATATCCGGCATCGTAAAATGATTGAGGGATAACTTTATATCCTAATAGGGTTCCGGAACCAAATAATTCGCGAACAAAACCTACAACTACCAAAATCCAACCGTATCCTAAACCGTTGCCAATTCCATCTAAAAATGACGACCAGGGACCATTACCCATGGCAAAAGCTTCAAGTCTGCCCATTAATATACAGTTGGTTACAATTAATCCGACATATACCGATAACTGCTTACTTACATCGTATGCGTATGCTTTTAATATCTCGCTTACTAATGTTACTAAGGCGGCGGCGACTACCAACTGTACGATAATGCGTATTCGATTGGGAATTGATTTTCTCAATAATGAAATAATCACGTTGGATAATGCTACAACAATAATAACTGAAATAGCCATTACTAATGAGGATTCCAGTTTGGTGGTAACAGCCAATGCGGAACAGATTCCTAAGACCTGAACCAAAATTGGATTATTTTTATTGAGCGGCCCTAACAATGCCGCTTTTAATTTAGGTGACATATTTTATTATTCTAATTGTTTATTTTTGGGACTTGGACAAATTAATTAAGAAATTCTTGTAAAGTCCTGCACTTTCTAAAAGCATATTGTTTACTCCTTTACTGGTGATCGTTCCACCTGAAATTCCATCAACATAATCGCGTTTTGAATCTGTGGTACCGGCTTTGATTACTGCAATTGAGGTAAATTCTCCGTTCTTAAAAAGATGCTTGCCTTCAAACTGTGCACGGAACTGATACTCAACAATCTCAGCTCCTAATCCGGGTGTCTCACTTGCATGACCAAACTCTGATCCATAAACGGTGTTACCGTCTTCATCTACTGCTAAATAGCCCCATATCGCGCCCCATAATCCGCTGCCAGATAAGGGAATAATATATTTTTTTGACCCTTCTACTTCGGCTTCAAAAACGGGAAGACCGACTTTCGCTGCATCTGAAATATTTGTCGAAAAGGCTGGATCTTCAGGGGTCACTCCTTCGGTACCTTCAATCTTTACACCGTCTTCGTTTATCAAATAGGCATCGGTAATCAAAGAATTATATTTTTCTACGGCTTCATGTGCTGGTGCATCTATCTTTAATGAACGTAGTATCTGCTGCATCTTATCTCGGTTCACATTGGTCGTTTGTTTGTCGGATAACGACTGGTGAGTAAACGAAAGTAATAACGCAACAATAATCACCATTATAGAAGCATAAGCTATTGTATATACGCCACTCTCTTTGTTCATAGTTTCAACATTTATTTTTTAATTGCACTTCTATTCATCCTGCGCTTTATATTGGCATCTATAACATAGTAGTCAATAAGAGGTGCAAAAGTATTCATAAACAAAATTGCTAACATCATGCCTTCGGGATAACCGGGATTAAATATCCTGATGGTTATTGCCATAACGCCAATCAGAAATCCATATATCCATTTGCCCTTTTCTGTACGGGCTGAGGTCACTGGATCGGTGGCCATGAAAACGGCACCAAAAGCAAATCCTCCTAATAAGAAATGATAATCGGGAGTCATCTCCATTACAGCGTTCTGAGCAAATAAATTTACAAGGGCTATAGAGAATAATCCTCCTAAAAAGACGGATAACATTGTCTTCCAACTGCCTACTTTCGTTGCAATTAATATGATAGCTCCAAGTAGAATTGCTAATGTCGATACTTCTCCCACGGATCCGGGAATCAATCCAAGAAACATTTCAAGCTTCGAAAGGGGCTCACCTAATATATTGGTAAATGTGAAATCTGAAAAACTTGATACATCACTCACGGAGATCTGACCAAGAGGGGTCGCTCCAGAAAAACCATCTACGGTATGTGCAATACCATTTACCATTTCAGGGGTTCCTAAACCAAATGTTCCTCCGGTACGGACAAACACCTTATCACCGGTCATATGAGAGGGATAAGCAAAGAATAAAAATGCACGGGCTACCAACGCTACATTTAATATATTGTAACCGGTACCACCAAACACTTCTTTAGCAAATATTACGGCAAATGCTGTAGCTAAAGCAATCATCCACAATGGAGTATCTATTGGCATGATCATGGGAATAAGAATACCCGTAACCAAAAAGCCTTCTGCTACTTCTTCTTTCCTGATCTGAGCAAAAATGAATTCAATTCCTAAACCAACAACATACGAAACAACAATCTGAGGTAAAATCGACAGAAATCCATAAAGGAATGTTATCAAAACGCTTGCCGACTCGCCAATGGCAAGATAATGCTGATATCCAACATTATACATTCCAAACAATAATGCTGGCATAAGCGCAAGTATAACAATACTCATTGTACGCTTGGTATCACTGGCATCGTGAATATGAACACCTGATTTCGATGTTGTATTCGGCACATAAAGGAATGCTTCAAAAGCATCAAATGTGGAATGAAGCCAATGGTATTTCCCGCCTTCTTCGAACTTGGGCTTTATCTTATCAAGATAATTTCTTAATGACATTTAAAAATTATTTATTGATTTATTTGAATAGTCTATTCCATCTCTTTGCGCAACATATCTAATCCTGCGCGTATTATTTTTTGAAGTTCTAATTTTGAAGTGTCTACGAACTCGCACAATGAAAAATCTTCTGGGGCTACTTCGTAAATACCTAACTTTTCCATTTTCTCAATATTGAATTTGAGGGTTGCTTTTATCAACTGCTCGGGGAAAATATCGAATGGAAAAACTTTATCATATTCGTTGGATACAACAATGGTTCTGGGACCTCCCAAAATACGGGCATCCAAACGGTAATTTTTCTTACGATGGGGATAGGTGCATCCGGCACTGTATCGGTTTGGCGACAATGATGCCCAACCAAAAACTTCGTTAACTTCATCTCCCTCTGGAATTACTGTCAACTGAGAATTATAGGCTCGTAATGAACCGCTCTCTGAAGTTAAATCACCGGTTAATGGATTGCCACTGATGTATCTTAGATTGATGCCTTCTGTTACATTGTTCTTAAATAATGGGGATAAATCGGTACCGACCAGCATCTTATAATATCCGGTCTGCTTTACTTCTGATCCTGACAGTGCGACTGTACGGGTCAAATCAACTAACCCTTCGTTGAATAACTTCCCAATAATTGCTACATCCAATGCATTCAATGTCCAAACAATCTCTCCTTTATTTACTGGTTTAAGATTGTTTATTTGAACGCCGACATTTCCCGCTGGATGGGGTCCTTCAAATTCTGTTACTACAACATTTTTGGCATTCTTTAATCCGGAATTTTGAGTGCTTGTGGATATCGAAAGATAAACATTGCCGTTTGTGAGTTTTGTAAGTGCGTCTAAACCGGTTTGTAAATCTGATTCTCTGTCCTTTAATATAAAATCATAAGATGGAGCAAGGGGCGAACTGTCAAAACCGGTCACAAAAATATCGCGGGGCGTTATTTCTGAACGGGCAATCACATCGTATGGTCTTTGCTTTATAAAATACCAAATTCCTGCATTTAAAATTGATTGCTTGATTTCTTGCGATGATAAAGAATTGGGATTCTTTACACCAAAATTTTCATAAGTTATTTCTTTGTCAGCCTTAATGGTTACGTAAAGGATTTTTCTCTTTTCGCCTCTCGCAATTTCAATAATTTCACCGCTTACTGGCGAAGCAAAGAGTATTTCAGGGTTGTTTTTGGAATGGAAAAGTGCATTTCCGGCTTTTACTGAATCTCCAAGTTTTACAAGTAGCTTGGGAGTAACACCATGAAAATCATCAGGAAAAACCTTGATAAATTCTGATTTTACTTGTCCGCGATACACTTCTTCTGGTTTGCCTAACAAAGGTATATCTAAGCCTTTCTTTATTTTAATACGATTAGCCATATAGTAAATTAGTTACTTTTAGTCGATTACACATTTCAATGAGGAAGGGTTTCACTGAAAATGAAGATTTATCTAAATGATTATCATTACTTCAATCACAAAGATAATATAATTTTTAAAAAACATACTAAACTTCTTTATCAATTAAAGGACTATTTTTTATCGACAGTTTTCCAGTTTTAGGTGCAGACATCATTAGAGACAGGAATACCCAAATCCCTGTCATTGATATGATTTGTCCGCCAATAGTTGCTGTCACAAATGAAAACCAAAATGCTTACTTTTCCGTTCTAATCAAATAAAATACGAATCCCAAGATAGTTGATGTTACAGTAAGAAAAACAGGGATAATTTTGGTATCTTTACACATTGTATGACAAACGAAAAATTTTACACCAAACGGGAGGAAAAGGCCAACTTCTTGACTCATGGTTTCGGTCTGTTGATGAGCGTAGTAGGGACGGCATTGTTGCTGAACAGGTCAATTGCAGTGAGCGACAGTCGTGCCCTGATTGGTTATGCTCTTTTTGGATTTGGAATGATTATCTGCATGAGTGCGTCCACAGTCTATCACTACATACAGGAGCCAATACTTAAATCGAAGCTGCGCCATTTTGACCATGCCGGCATTTACTTGCTGATTGCGGCAAGCTATTCCCCTTTCACCCTGATTTTATTACGTGATGAACCTTACTGGGAATGGTCTCTCTTTATTGTAGTCTGGCTGATTGCCATTGCTGGTATCCTTATCAGTTTCCGACCGCTAAAGCGGAACAGCCATTTAAAGACCATCTCCTATGTGCTGATGGGGTTGATTGTGCTGATTGCTTTTAAACCGCTGACCGAAATTGCCAGCGAGCAGAATGCCATAGATACTGTGGTGTGGCTTATTGTAGGCGGCCTTTTTTATATTGCCGGGGCAGTAATCTATGCTACTGCCAAAAGAGAATTTATCCACGCCCTTTTTCATGTTTTTGTGCTGCTTGGACTGACAAGCCATATCTATGCAGCGTACATAATTCCATTATAAAATGAAAAACAAAACAATTACCATTGACAACTATTTAGACAGCCATTTCATAGGCCGTAGCAACTGGCTCAGGGCTGCCGTGTTAGGGGCTAATGACGGAATAATTTCCATTTCAAGTCTTGCTATTGGTGTGGCAGCTGCAAATTCAGAAAGAGCTCCTATTTTACTGGCAACAGTGGCCGGCCTGGTAGCCGGTGCAATTTCAATGGCTGCCGGTGAGTATGTATCAGTCAGTTCACAAACTGATATCGAAAAAGCGGATATCGAAAGAGAGAAACGCGAACTTAACGATATGCCCGAAATAGAATTAAAGATTTTGTCGGAAATTTATGAGCAACGTGGCTTGCAGAAAGAAACCGCAATGTTGGTTGCCAAAGAATTGATGGAAAAAGATGCATTGAGTGCACATGTGAGAGATGAATTGGGTATCAATGAAATGAGCCAGGCAAACCCTGTTCAGGCTTCCCTGGCTTCCTGCGCTTCTTTTATTGCCGGTGGAGTGTTGCCTCTAATGGTTGTATTGTTTACCCCCTTATCCAATATGGTGTACTCGCTGTACGCTTTTACAATTGTATCTCTTGCAATATTGGGCGCGGTATCAGCCAAAACAGGAGGTTCGAAGATAATGAAGGGAGTATTACGTATTGTAATATGGGGTACCGTGGCTATGGGATTAGCTGCCCTTGTGGGATATATCTTTGGTGTAAATATATAAGTGATTATTGTTCAATTATATCCGTATTAACGCCCATCTGTAAGTGCCGGTTCTCAATCATAACTATATCATAAGGAGTAACGCTGTCCAATGTTTCTTTATATGTATCGATAAGCATTTTAACATCCCCTCCATTCATAACTCCCAAAGAAAAAGCTAGAATCTCCTTAAAACGATTCTCGGAATATTTTTTATGATCTTTCATATTGAATAAAATATAAGCGTATAAAAAAACAAATGTGGAAAAAAATCTCCACTTTTTCAATAGTAATTAGCAATAGCTTATTGAATTTATTTTTGACAATCATGCGGTCAAGTTGAGTCAACTTAAATAAGGCTTTTTAATATTTTTTGCTATATTTGCAATCTAAAATTAAAGTGTACTTGTTTATGATTGATCATCATCAAAAAGAATCATTTTATAAATTTACCTTCTTTTTACTCTGTTTTTCTTTGTTTATTTCGTCTTGCGGAACAAGCAGACGGACTACGGACAAGACTGAAGCTAACAACACAACGCAGAAAGCAGTACTGGATTACGGTATGCAGTATCTGAATTCTCCATATAGATATGCGGGAAAAGGACCTAATGGTTTTGATTGCTCAGGTTTTACATCGTTTGTTTTCAGAAAATTTGGCTTTAATCTGAATTCAAGCTCGACGGGACAGGCAAAACAATTTCCTAAAGTACACAAAAAGGACTTGCAACCGGGCGATCTCGTTTTTTTTGAGGGTCGACGACATAATGGGAAAGTTGGACATGTGGGTATCGTGAAAGATATTAAACGCAATGGCGAATTTACTTTTCTGCATGCTTCTAACGGTAATGGTGTGATAGTGTCCTCATCTACTGAAGAATACTACGCTTCTCGATACTTAAACGGGGGAAGGGTAATTAAAGAACAGACTTACGCATCGAAAACACCTGTAAAAAAAGAGGTTGTAAGACAGGAAGTTCAAAACAAACCTCCTAAAGAGGTTAAAGCTCCTGTAGTTGTAAAAACAAATAGCAATCAATCAACAGATTCTCAGAAAGAGGTTATCCATACACGGGAAGCACAGCCTCTGCCGACAAATCCTTTACCACAAACACCGGATCTTCCTAAAACAAAAGTTGGGGTTATCACAAATTCTATATCTGAAGAAATGGAAGCAATAGCTAACCAACCTGACACAATCTTCCACACGGTAAAACAGGGCGATACGTTATACTCTATTTCAAAGACTTATAATTGTTCTATTGAGGATATTCGTTTATGGAATCCTGAACTGGATAATGTGTTGCGTATTGGAAAAACAATCTCTATCAAAAAACAATAATCGAACTGAAATCATTAGATTTAGGACCATCATTTTTTCTCCATTTGTGGGTTTGATGGCTTTTATGTATTTTTGTACCTTAAAACTTATAATTAGAAAACTAACAAATTATGATAACAGCAGACCAACTAAAAGATGTGTTGGAGCGCGAGAACGCGCTGAGGGGGTACCTTTGACGTCGATGCAAAGATTATTCAACTAGAAGAAGAAGAACTGAGAACGCAATCTCCTGATTTTTGGAGCGATTCCAAATCGGCTGAAGCACAAATGAGAGTTGTGCGGGAACTGAAAGGATGGATTAATGCTTACAATGAAGTGAAGTCGGCGGCGGACGAACTACAACTTGCATTTGAATATGCAAAAGAGGGTATTGTATCGGAAGAGGAAGTGGATATCGGCTACACACTGGCTATCAAACTTATAGAAGACCTGGAACTGAAAAATATGCTGCGCCGTGAAGAGGATAAACTGGGTGCGGTATTAAAGATAAATGCGGGTGCAGGTGGTACAGAAAGTCAGGATTGGGCGTCAATGCTTTTCAGAATGTACCAACGATGGTGCGAAAGCAAAGGTTACAAAGCTAATGTTTCTAACTGGCAGGATGGTGATGATGCGGGTATCAAAACGGCGACTTTACAAGTCGAAGGTGATCTGGCTTATGGATTCTTGAAAAGCGAAAACGGGGTGCATCGCTTGGTTCGTGTTTCTCCATACAATGCGCAGGGTAAAAGAATGACTTCTTTTGCATCGGTTTTCGTTGTACCACTCGTGGATGACACCATTGAAATAAATGTCAATCCGGCTAACATCAGCTGGGATACTTTCCGCTCGTCTGGTGCAGGTGGACAGAATGTTAATAAGGTGGAGACGGGAGTGCGACTGCATTATGTTTATAACGATGAGGTTACAGGCGAAGAGAAGGAAATCGTGATTGAGAATACAGAGAGTCGCTCTCAAATGGATAATCGTGATAACGCAATGCGTTTACTGAAGTCGCAACTCTATGACATCGAACTGGAAAAACGCCGGGCAGCACAAGCTGAAGTTGAGGCGGGAAAGAAAAAGATCGAATGGGGTTCGCAAATTCGTAGCTATGTTTTCGACGACCGACGGGTAAAAGATCATCGCACAAACTACCAGACGTCTGACGTAAATGGCGTTATGGATGGTGATATTGATGAGTTTATAAAAGCTTATCTAATGGAATTCGGTGGGGAGTAAAATAATTTTTCCCTTCCGAATTTTTTGTTTACTTTTATTATCTAAATAGGTTATTACTATGTTTTAATCCGATAAAATAACTAAATGGACATAAATTTACTCAAATCAAATAATCACAAGGAGCACAGATTTGTTCTGATTGCACTTGTTATATTATTGGTCCTGATTATCGGAAGAGAACTTTGGGTATATATTACTGGATTACTGGCAGCAAGTACTATTTACGCTTTGGTCCGCAACCAAATGGCGAAGCTTGTGGAAAAAAGAAAATGGGGACGAAGTCTTAGTGCCATAACAATTCTAATTGAAGTAATAATAGTTTTTCTAATACCTATTTCGGGTATTGGTCTAATGATCGTTAATGAAGTTTCGGGAATACAAATCGATATCGAATCTATCAAACAACAAATAATTGAGTTGATTGATAGAATTGAGAAAATGATCGGAACAGAATTGAATACTCCCGACCTTTCTAATACAGGCGCCATAATCACGGGCTTGGCACAAAGATTACTTTCGGGTGGATACTCGCTGATCATCAACAGCTTTATCGCAATCTTTGCTTTATACTTTATGCTGATCAATTACGATTCGTTTGAAAAGACTATTTATGAAATTCTTCCTTTCCGCCGGGATAATAAAGATATACTTAAAGACGAAACAAAAAACATTATTAAAGCTACTGCGGTTGGAATACCGGTCGTAGCTGTACTACAGGGCATCATCGCTTATATTGGTTATACTTTCTTTGGTATTGGCAATACTGTCGTTTTGGCTATTTTGGTTTCTTTCACTACAATCATTCCTATAATTGGAACTTCACTGGTTTGGCTGCCGGTGGGACTGATACCAATTCTTCAGGGGGATTATGTGAGAGGGGCGCTTTTACTGGTTTATGGTCTTGCTATAATTGGTGGTTCTGATACGGTTTTTCGCTTTGTACTCCAAAAACAAATCGCTAATATTCACCCGCTTATCACATTCTTTGGAGTCCTAATGGGTATCCCTATTTTTGGTTTGTGGGGGGTGATATTTGGACCGCTGCTGCTCTCACTTCTTATATTATTTATTAATATGTATCGACGCGATTATATCCCGGGATCTAAAGCGGAACCGAGGGTTACATCAAAAAAGGAATATAACTTGAGAATGAATAAGTTGCGACAACTAAAGCACAAGTCTCGTCGCATTAAGAAAACAAAAGATACGGTTAGCCCTTTTGAATAAATCTTATTTGTACATCGGACAAATCATGTTCGACAGACAATCCAAATAGTGCAAAATCATATTTCACGGGGTCATTACAATCCAATAATTGCAGGTTCTGGGTTAATTCTAATGCTGTATGCCAATCAACATTCTTTCGTGAAATCAATCCTAACTGACGTGATGTTCTTTCTACATGAACATCAATGGGACATACTAGTTCGCTTTTAGGTATCTTTTTCCATAAACCAAAATCTACTCCTGCTTTGTCATCACGTACCATCCATCTTAAAAACATGTTCATTCGTTTGCAAGCGGAATTTCGTATAGGTGTCGCGATATGTTTGCGGGTTCTTTGTGGGGCATTGGGATTGTCAAAGAAATATCGTTCAAAATGCACCAAAGAGTGTTCTACGGATAAAAACTGCCCATTGTTTAAAAAAGCTTCTTCTAACGTGTCATAACGCAAATAATGACGGTGCAAAAAATCTACAAAATAAAGTAGGTCGGTGTCATTAAAAGTCCTATGTTTGAAATCGATTAACTGCTTTAAATCTTCATAGGAATGGTTAACAATAAACCTAAAAGGTTCTCCGTTAAACCTGTCAATCAAATCTTTGCACTTCGAAATGATGGTTTTTCTTTGCCCCCATGCTAAAACAGCTGCAAAAAAACCCATAATCTCGATATCTTGTTTCTTCTCAAACAGGTGAGGAATAGAAATGGGGTCGTTTTCTATGAAACTTACTTGATTATATTGTAATACTTTATTATCTAAAAACGATTTCAAATCGTGAACAGACTTCACTAATAATATTCTTTTTAATTTAATACATTACCCTTTATTGCAGTCGAATCAATATCTGCTCCTTTCAATTGATTATTCAGATATGCAGAAATAATATCGCTTTGATTATTTGTGGAATCGACTTTCGTTTCTTGAGTTTTTGAATCATCTAACTTCTCCGCGATTATAGGGACTGACTCCTTCTTGACTATCAGACTTTTACCCATATCAATCCTGTTGGATTTCAAATTATTCCACGCTTTTAATTGATTAACACTTGTACCAAAACGATCGGCAATCTCGGAAAGAGAATCGCCTTTTTTAATTTTATAATAGATATTCTTTGTTTCACCGCTGACTTTTGTAGATGCGTTATCGGCTAATATTGCTTCGTCTTTGATTGTTTCGTCATCCACGGGTACAACTTTTTTCTGAACAATCAAACTCTTCCCTGCACTTATCATATTGGATTTTAAATTATTCCACTTCTTGAGTTGAGCTACTGTAGTATGATTTCTTTGTGCAATCTTACCAAGGTTATCTCCCTTCTTTACTTTATAATAGACATTCTGTGTTCCACCCGAAGAGACATTGGAGGAATAACTGCTATTAATATATTGATCTGTATTTAAACGATGCGTAAAAAAGGTATCTCTATTGTAATTCGTAATGGTGTCTTGCTGTTCTATAAATGCAAGTACCTTATTTGTTGGTAATACAAGAACATAGCTCTGAACACCACCTGGAATTATATCCATCTTATATTGAGGATTCATTCTTCTTAACTTTTCCATAGGTATGCTCAACACATCTGATATTTGCTTGAAATGTAGTTGTTTGTTTACATGAATTGTATCCATTGCAATCATATCATTGTTTGATTCAACAGCACAAATATTATGTGAAGGGTAATAATTCATTATATAGGTTGCAGCAATAAAAGCCGGTACATATCCTCGTGTCTCTTTTGGAAGATATTTATATATCTCCCAATAATCACGCTTTCCTCCGCTGCGCGAAATGGCTTTGTTCACATTCCCGGGACCGCAATTATAGGCTGCGATAACAAGATTCCAATCTTCATATAACTTATGTAAGTCTAACAAATAACGGGCTGCGGCATCTGTTGCCTTATGTGGATCACGCCTTTCATCAACCAGACTGTTTACTTCTAAGCCGTAACTTTGTCCGGTCTTTAACATAAACTGCCACAATCCTGTCGCTCCTACTCTCGAAACAGCTATCGGATTAAGCGCTGATTCTATAACCGGTAAATATTTTAATTCAAGTGGAAGACCATATTTGTCAAGTGCCTGTTCAAACATTGGGAAATAATAGTCACCAATAGTAGCTAAATAGCCTACCATATTTCGGTTTCTATCTGAATATCTGTCAATATATGAGCGAACGACTTCATTATATGACATCTCCATTACAGTCGGTAAATTATAAAGACGATTCATATACACTGAGTCATGAAAAACGACGTTCAATCCTTGCCTGCAGTTTTTATCTGCAGATGAGAATTCAAGCTGCCATTCGTGTAAAAGTGTATTTAAATTCCCTGATAATCCTTCAGGAACAATCTCATCATCCTTATCTATTAACGAATCACTCTGAGGACGAAACATTTGAATTTGGGCCTCTGAAAAGGACACAAATGACATTACAGTTAATGTAAAGACTACAAAATTCTTAAACATAATAATAAAATTCTTTTAGTCAGAAACTTATACTACACTGAAGTCCAAAAGCAGTGTTTCCAACATTTTTCATGTAATTAGCCTGAATGGCAGTCGGTTTAATATTCATAGAGAGATCGGGACTCATATCAAAATTAAACAAACTGGCATCTACATATGCATCAATAATATTCAATGCATAAAGCGCAGCAGTACCAATAATGCTCATATCTCTGTAACGGCGGTAATAATCTTTACGTCTTCTCAACGTTTCTTCAAGCCATTTTTTATCAGCCGACTCTGGCGACTGACCGTAAGGTAGGAAATTATGCCAACTATTGGTTGAATCATCATCATCAGTAAGATCACGAAAGCCATAAAAATAATCTTTATAATAACGATTATTCCAACTAATGGCATAAGTAAATCCAAAAAATCCTCCGTATATAAGAGGCAATTTCCAATACTTCTTGTTATAAATCTGTCCCAAACCGGGAAGAAAAGCTGAATATAGGACTGCTTTCCGGGGAACAGGAGAAAACTCTTCTTTTTTTCCAATTGTATCAATGATCACAGCAGATGCTGTTGCAGAAAGTATGCTGTCTGCTTTAAATTGGATACCTTCAGCAATTTGAGCCGCTTTGGCTTTTGACTCGACAGCAGTTAACAGAGTGGAATCACTAACAACAACCGAATCAAGTGAATTTATAATCGAGGTTGTTTGTGCTTTTAAATTAACACAAACAGCCACTATAAAAATAAATAAACACATCAGTCTGTTTGTCATTCCGTTTTCAATTTTTTTCAAACATCTCGATTATTCTCTCCATTTGTTCAATGGAACTGAACGGTATCGTGATTTTACCTATACCCTTATTGTTGCAAGAAAACTGAACTTTGGTCTTGAAGTAATCCGATAAATGTTTCTCCAGTTTAGCAAGTTCACCATCCTTAGTGGCTGTGGCTGACGAATTCTTTTTTGGTGGCTTCTTGGAAATCAACTCTTCTAAAGATTTTCCATCATTAACCTCACGAACAATAGCTTCTACTTCTCTTACAGACATGCCTTTCTCGAGAATAAGATTGTAAAGCGATATCTGGGCAACAGGATCATTCAATGCGACTAAAGAACGGGCATGACCCATATCAATTTTCTTGTCTTTAACGCCCATCTGTACTTCAGCAGGCAGTTTTAGTAAACGAAGATAATTTGTAATGGTCGCTCTTTTTTTACCAACACGTTCACTCAATTGTTCTTGCGTTAGCACCAATGAATTAATAAGATTCTGATATGCAAGCGCAATTTCTATAGAGTTCAAATCTTCACGCTGAATATTCTCAATCAGCGCCATCTCCATTACAGAATCTTCATCTACAGATTTAATATAGGCTGGTATAGAATCTAACCCGGCCATTATCGAAGCACGATAACGACGCTCACCGGCAATGATCTGATATGAATCATCATCCAATTGACGGAGGGTAACAGGTTGAATAACTCCAATCTTGGATATTGAAGCTGCTAACTCTTCCAAAGATTCCTCATCAAAAACTGTTCGAGGTTGATCAGGGTTAGGAGAAATTTTATATAATTCAATTTCATTTATGGACGAAGATCCCTGCGTATCAAGATCATCAAAAGTGATAAGTGCATCGAGTCCACGTCCCAGGGCATTTTTCTTACTCATTATACTTAATTATATACATGCAAAGTTAGGAATTTTTTTCTATTAGCTCTTGTGCTAACTGCATATAATTCATAGCACCTCTTGAGGCTGCATCATAAATAAGGGCAGGCAAAGCATGACTTTGAGATTCACTCAAAGTAATATTTCGCTGGATCACAGTTTTAAATACTAATTCCCTGAAATGACTTTTTACTTCTTCATATACTTGATTGTGCAAACGAAGACGGGCATCATACATAGTCAATAAAAAACCTTCAATCTCAAGCTCTGGATTCAATTTAGATTTAATAATCTTTATAGTATTCAACAACTTAGACAATCCTTCCAATGCAAAATATTCACACTGAACAGGAATCAAAACAGAATCAGATGCGGTTAAAGCATTCACGGTAATAATACCTAAAGAAGGGGAACAGTCAATCAAGATAAAATCATATTTTTCTTCTAATGGTTTGAGAAAATCTCTGATACGCTTTTCGCGATTATCCATTTGGACCATTTCTACTTCGGCTCCAACAAGATTTATATGAGATGAGATGATATCGATATTGTCAAAAGGAGTTTTATGAACACAATCTTCGGCTGAACTCTCTCCAATGATACCTTCATAAATGGTGTTTTTTGTGGTTTTGATGTCAATACCAAGACCCGACGAAGCATTAGCCTGCGGGTCTGCATCTATAACCAACACTGTTTTATCCAAAGCAGCCAGAGATGCGGCTAGATTTATTGTAGTAGTGGTCTTTCCAACCCCTCCCTTTTGATTAGCTAAAGAAATAATTTTTCCCATAATAACACTTTGCTCGTTTTTGGCGACAAAATAACTAATAAATTGGCTAACTCAATGTTAATTTATTTAAACATTGAGTTTTTTGTTGAAAAGTTCGTGTTTTGTTAATAAAAAAACGACTTTTTGAACATATTTTTTTGCTCATTATAATAAATAAAATTATTTATTGCTCCTTTTTACCTTTTTTCTCAGTTTTTTTATATCAAAAAGTGCTTATGTATAAAATAATATGTGTAATTTTGCATCTCTATGAAAAGGTTATTACTACAATACACAATCAATTATAAAGCAGAAGAGATTTTTGTACGACGATGCTTTTCTTAATACGGTATACACATTCAGAGGTTGAATCTATATGCCGGCTCTTCTATTTATCAAATTTTCGACATTTAAAATTCTTTATCAACTTACTTTTACTATAAAAAATGAACGTAGAAATATTTGTGGCTAACGAAAGTCACGCAAAATATGCACAAGAGATTGTTGACCTGATTTATGAATCAGCTCAAGTACGTGGAACAGGCATCGCAAAAAGAACTCCTGAATACGTTGCTGAAAAAATCAATTCAGGTAAAGCAGTCGTAGCGTTAGATGGGGACAAAATAGTGGGATTCTCATATATTGAAACATGGGGACACAACAAATTTGTCGCTAACTCGGGCTTGATTATACACCCGGATTATAGAAATCAAGGATTGGCTAAAAAAGTAAAAGAGAAAATCTTCGGACTGTCACGTAAATTATATCCAAGCGCAAAAATATTTAGTATTACTACCGGATTGGCAGTAATGAAAATGAACACGGAGCTGGGATTTAAACCTGTTCCTTTCTCAGAATTAACCGATGATAAAGAATTCTGGAAAGGATGCCGGGGATGCCGTAATTTTGATATCCTGGAAAGGAATAATTACAAAATGTGTCTTTGTACTGGGTTATTATTTGATCCCGAAAAGGAGGAAACTATTCAGAAACCTAGTACCTTTGCAAAAAAACTTGTAAAACCGGTCATTAAGAAAAAAGTACCGAAAAAAATATATAAAAAATAGAGATATGAAATCAAAAGTTGTTTTAGCATTCAGTGGCGGACTAGATACATCGTTTTGTGTGCCATACTTGATAAATGAAAAAGGGTTAGAAGTTCATACGGTTATTGTGAACACCGGAGGTTTTTCGGACGAAGAGGCAGCGAGAATTGAAGAACGTGCTTTATCGTTAGGAGCGACTACACACACTTGTATTAATGCTGTAGAAGATTATTATCAACGAGGAATTAAATATCTTATTTTTGGTAACGTTCTAAAAAATAATACGTATCCTTTATCTGTTAGCTCTGAACGCTTTTTTCAAGCTCTAAACATCGTTGAACATGTAAAGAAAATAGGTGCTGAATATGTGGCTCATGGTAGTACAGGTGCTGGAAATGATCAGGTGAGATTCGACTTGGTTTTCGAAGTGCTGACACCACAAGTTAAAATTATTGCTCCAATACGTGAATTGTCGCTGACAAGACAGCAGGAGATTGATTATCTGATAGAGAAAGGTTTTGATTTCTCATGGGAAAAATCAAAATACTCAATTAATCAGGGTCTGTGGGGGACAAGTATTGGTGGAGTGGAAACATTGAAATCATCAGGTGTGCTGCCGGAAGAGGCATATCCTTCACAAGTCACAAACAATGGAGTGGAAAGAATAAAGATAGGATTTGAAAAAGGTGAACTAGCTTCTTTGAACGGAGAAAAAATGGATCCTGTAAGTATTATTCATAAACTACATAACACTGCTTCAAAATTTGGTATAGGAAGAGATGTTCATGTGGGTGACACAATTATTGGAACTAAAGGACGTGTGGCTTTCGAAGCTCCGGCACCGCTGATAACAATAAAAGCACATCACTTGCTCGAAAAACATATACTTACCAAACAACAACTCTACTGGAAAGAACAACTGTCTAACTGGTACGGACAACTTATGCACGAAGCTCAATATCTTGAACCGGTAATGCGTAACATTGAGGTTTTCTTGGAGGATACTCAAAAATTTATCACCGGTGAAGTGGAAGTGGAACTTCGTCCTTATCATTTTACAGTATTGGGTTGCAATAGCGAGTATGATCTCATGAACTCCAAATTTGGCGAGTATGGTGAAGTTAATAAATCTTTCACAGGACAGGATGTTACAGGATTTACAAAAGTAACAGCTAACCCGCTGAAAATATATTATAGCATTCATGGAAAAGAAAATTAAAGTAAGCATTGCAGGAGGTACAGGATATACAGGAGGTGAACTGTTGCGTATCCTGTTAAATCATCCAAACGTGGAAATTGAATCGGTAATAAGTACGACTTCAGCTGGGAAAAAAATTTCAGCTGTTCATAGGGATTTGTTGGGAGAAACAGAGCTGACTTTCTCTTCTGAAATTGGAAATCCGGATGTTCTTTTTCTTTGCCTGGGACATGGTTTATCAAGAAATTTTCTGCAAGAATACACGCTGCCAAAATCATGCAAGGTGATTGATCTGGGTAACGACTTCAGAAACGAACTGGTTTTTAATGATCGGGAATTCGTATTCGGACTTTGTGAAATGAATAAAAAACTGATTCGCAATGCTGACAGTATTGCGAATCCTGGTTGTTTCGCTACGTCAATAATCTTGGCTTTACTTCCTTTGGCTTCAAAGAACTTACTTACACATGATATTCATATTCACGCAATCACAGGTTCTACAGGGGCTGGAAAAAAACCGTCTGAAACAACGCATTTCAGTTATCGGGAATCAAACATTTCGGTCTACAAGCCTTTCACACATCAACACCTTACAGAAATAAAAAACACACTGACTAAAGCAGGAAACAAAATATTACCTCAAATCAATTTTATTCCAATGCGTGGAGATTTCACAAGAGGTATTTTTGCAAGTGTATATACCAAATGGACGCATTCCATAACTGAACAAGAAATCATTAATTCATACAAAAAATACTTCGAAGAGTCACCTTTCGTGTTCGTTTCAGATGAACCTGTTAACCTAAAAGAAGTGGTGAACACAAATAAAAGTTTGTTGCATATACAAATATGTAACGGTTATATCCATATTACCTCTATTATTGATAATTTATTAAAAGGTGCATCGGGTCAGGCGGTTCAAAACATGAACCTTATGTTTGGACTTGATGAAACATTGGGAATTAAATTAAAAGGAAGTGCTTTCTAATTATAAACTTGAACTTAAATGAATCTATTTGACGTTTATACTCTTTGTGATATTGAGCCTGTAATGGCTAAGGGATGCCAATTATGGGACAAAAATGGAATCGAATATCTCGATTTTTATGGCGGACATGCCGTAATCTCAATTGGACACTCTCATCCAAAATATGTGGATGCAATAACTCAACAAGTAAAAAAAATTGGATTTTATTCAAACTCAGTGCAAAACAGCTTACAACAAGAATTAGCAACTAAACTGGGAGAATTGAGTAACTACCCGGATTATTCGCTTTTCCTTTGTAACTCGGGGGCTGAAGCGAATGAAAACGCACTGAAACTGGCGTCTTTTCAAACTGGAAAAGATAAAGTACTGGCTTTCTTCGGATCGTTTCACGGAAGAACTTCGGGGGCTGTAGCGGTTACTGATAATCAAAAAATTCAATCACCTTTCAACACTGGACATAAAGTTAATTATGTTACATTAAACGATATAAATGCAGTTGAAGCGGAATTGAGCAAAGGGGATTATGCTGCTGTAATAATTGAGGGTATTCAAGGGGTTTCGGGTATTTTTGTACCAGAAAATAATTTCCTTAAAAAACTTCAATTACTTTGTAATGAATTTGGTGTTATGCTGATACTGGACGAAGTGCAGTCTGGATACGGAAGAACAGGAAAATTCTTTTCTCACCAATATGCAAACGTAACTCCTGACATGATAACTACGGCAAAAGGTATGGGAAATGGATTCCCAATTGGAGGAGTACTTATTTCACCGGATATCGAAGCAAAAAAAGGAATGCTGGGAACTACTTTTGGTGGTAATCATCTGGCTTGCGCGGCGGCAATCGCTGTTCTTGATGTTATAAAAGAAGAATCGCTTATTCAAAATGCTGAAGATATGGGCTATTATATTCAAGATGAACTCGATGGCATCAGAGGTATTGACGAGGTAAGAGGAAGAGGATTAATGATTGGAATTGAACTGGAATCGGAATACTCTGACCTGAGAAGCAGATTGCTTTATGAGAGTCACATTTTTACAGGGGCAGCAAAAAATAATGTGCTTAGAATGCTTCCTCCACTTTGTATCTCAAAAGATGAGATAGATATTTTTATTCAACAATTTAAAAAACTGACAAGTAAATGAGAAACTTTACAAATGTAAATGACATAGGGGAGTTGAAAGCAGCACTGGATAAGGCACGCTATGTAAAACAAAATCCATTTGCTGATCAGGAATTGGGGAAAAACAAAACGCTGCTGATGATTTTCTTCAATTCTAGCTTGCGGACAAGATTAAGTACGCAAAAGGCTGGAATGAACCTGGGAATGAATGTGATCGTTCTTGATATTAATCAGGGTGCATGGAAACTTGAAACTGAAAGAGGGGTTGTAATGGATGGGGATAAATCTGAACATCTCCTTGAAGCAATTCCGGTAATGGGCTCATATTGCGATATAATTGGCGTACGTTCTTTTGCCAAATTCGAAAGTAAGGTCGACGATTATAATGAGGTTATTCTAAACCAGTTTATCAAATATTCGGGTAAACCGGTTTTCAGCATGGAGGCAGCGACAAGACATCCTTTACAGAGCTTTGCTGATTTAATCACAATAGAGGAATATAAAAAAACTGAACGACCAAAAGTTGTACTTACTTGGGCGCCTCATCCAAAAGCACTTCCTCAAGCTGTGCCAAACTCTTTCGCTGAGTGGATGAAAGCGACTGATTATGATTTTGTGATTACTCATCCAAAAGGTTATGAGCTCTGCGAATCGTTTACAGGAAACGCAAAAATAGAATATGACCAGAGGAAAGCTTTTAAGGGAGCGGACTTCATATATGCAAAAAATTGGGCGGCTTATTCTGACCCTAACTATGGTAAGATTTTAAGCAGCGATCGCTCGTGGACAGTGGATTCACAAAAAATGGCACTTACAAATAATGCGTATTTCATGCATTGCCTGCCTGTTAGACGTAACATGATCGTTACAGATGAGGTAATTGAAAGTCCTGAATCCATTGTGATTCCGGAAGCGGCTAACAGAGTGGTTTCTGCACAAACTGTACTAAAAGAGATTTTGATTAATTTATAAAACTATTATTTGAGTTATTATGCCTGATAATACAAAACAGGAACTGGCTATCATCAAAATTGGAGGGAACATTGTTGATAATCCGGATGCACTAAATTCTTTTCTTCTTGACTTTCAAAAAATGAAGGGATTAAAAGTGCTGGTGCATGGTGGTGGGGTTCTGGCTTCTAAGATGGCGGAGACTTTAGGTGTTAAAACTCAAAAAATTGACGGTAGAAGGATTACGGATGCTGAGACACTGAAAATTGTAACTATGGTTTACGCTGGTTACATTAACAAAAATATAGTGGCGACGCTACAAAAAAATGGATGTAATGCAATCGGCTTGTCGGGCGCGGATGCTAATTCTATTCCTTCTAATAGACGGTCTCCTGAACCAATAGATTTTGGGTTTGTTGGTGATCCTGTCTCGGAAAATATAAACGTTCCTTTTATAGCTCAATTACTGAAAAGTGACCTGACTCCGGTTTTTTGTGCAATCACTCACGATACAAATGGGTCACTACTAAACACTAATGCTGATACGGTTGCTTATTCACTGGCTACGGCTTTGTCTAATGTGTTTCAAACTACGTTGTTTTATTGCTTTGAAAAAGAGGGGGTGCTCAAAGATATTAATGATCCGGAAAGCTTGCTCACGACAATAAACAAAAAGGATTATGACACACTGAAAGAGAATAAGATAATCACTGATGGAATGATCCCTAAACTTGATAATTCTTTTAAAGCTATCGAAAATGGGGTTTCTAAAGTGATTATTCTGCATGCAAAAAATCTACTAAACGGAAAAGGGACTATCTTAACCGCTGATTCATGATGGACAACGAAAATTTAAATAGCGCGATTTCTTTACTGCGAAAACTGATTTCTATTCAGTCTTTTTCAGGGGAGGAAAACCTGCGAAGTGATTTTCTGACTAAATATTTTAATAAAAGGGGTATTTCTGTAGAAAGCATTGCTAACAACCTGGTTGTTAAACAAAAAGGATTCGACAAGGATAAGAACACATTGATGCTCAATTCGCATCTGGATACGGTTAAGCCGAGCTCAAGTTACAGCTTCGACCCTTTCAATCCTCAGCTTTCTGATACTCGCGTGAACGGACTGGGAAGTAACGACGCGGGAGCTAGCGTGGTTTCTATGATAGAAACATTTTTACACTTTTATAATAATGAATTGCCTTTCAACTTGATTCTGGTTCTAACTACGGAAGAAGAAAACTCGGGACCTGACGGCATGAGAAGGGCTTGGAATATCCTTAAAGAACAGGTTTCTTATGCTATAATAGGGGAACCGACGGGCATGAAGGCGGCTGTCGCAGAAAGGGGTTTACTGGTAATAGACGGTGAAGCAAAAGGTGTGAGTGGACATGCTGCACGTGAAGAGGGGGTCAATGCGCTATACATTGCTCTTGAAGATATTCTGAAACTAAAAACAATCGAATTTCCTGATATTTCTCCTTCAATGGGGAAAGTAAAACTGCAGGTAACACAAATAAACGCTGGTACTCAACATAACGTGGTGCCGGATAGTTGTAGGTTTGTTGTGGATATTAGACCTACCGACAGATATACAAATCAGGAGATCATGGATATTTTACAGCCTCAGGTAAAAAGTAGGCTTATCGCTCGGTCTCTGACTAACAAAAGTTCTGCAACTCCAACAGACCATTTATTAATAAAATGCGTAAACACCTTAGGTATCGACACATACACCTCTCCTACCACATCGGATTGGATGAGAATTACTTGCCCTGCTATAAAAATGGGACCGGGAGAATCGGCGCGTTCGCATCAGGCGGATGAATATGTGATGATCCAAGAAATTGAACAGGGAATAAATGGTTACACAGAATTAATAAATCAATTAGCTAAATCATAATATAGAATGGCAAAAATATGGGATAAAGGCTTTGAGGCCGATAAACTGGTGGAAGAATTTACAGTAGGAAAGGATCGGGAACTGGATTTGAGACTTGCAAAATATGATATCATTGGTTCTATGGCGCATATAAAAATGCTGGTAACCATCGGACTGCTTACTCAAGAGGAGGAATCTACACTGCATTCGGAATTGAAAAATATTCTTAACGAAGTGGAGAAAGGAAATTTTGAGCTGGAGTGTGATGCTGAAGATATTCATTCGCAAATTGAATCTATGCTCACACAATCTCTGGGTGAAATGGGCAAAAAGATTCACTCGGGAAGATCAAGAAACGATCAGGTGCTTGTGGATATAAAACTTTATCTGAAAGATGAGATTCGACAGATTAAAGATGAGGTGTTGCAACTGTTCAACCAACTGCAATCACTGAGCGAATCACACAAAAATGTGCTGCTGCCTGGATATACTCACGCGCAAGTGGCTATGCCGTCTTCTTTTGGTTTGTGGTTTGGGGCGTATGCCGAAACACTGGTTGATGATATGCAAACACTGGTGGCGGCATGGAGAGTGGCGGACCAAAATCCACTAGGTTCGGCAGCGGGTTATGGTAGTTCTTTTCCTCTTGACAGAGAAATGACTACACGCGAAATGGGCTTTGCTACAATGAATTATAATGTGATAGCGGCTCAAATGGGGCGCGGAAAAACAGAACGAATTCTTGCACAAAGCATGGCTAATATTGCTTCGACGTTGAATAAGCTGGCAGCAGACAATTGTATGTATCTTTCGGGAAACTACAATTTTATATCGTATCCCAAAGAACTGACTACAGGCTCAAGCATCATGCCGCATAAAAAGAATCCTGATGTGTGGGAACTGATTCGGGCGCATAGCAACAGACTTCAAAGCTTGCCAAACGAAATTACGCTGATGACCACTAATTTTCCGCATGGCTATCAAAGGGATTATCAACTGCTTAAAGAAGTGCTGTTCCCGGCAATTGAAAACTTGCATACATTAATTAATATGACGTGTTTCATGCTGGATCATATAATGATTAACTCGGATATTCTAAATGATAAAAGATACGATTATCTTTTCACCGTGGAAGAGGTTAATCGACTTGTTCTAAGCGGAATACCATTCAGAGAGGCTTATCGAAGAGTGGGCGAAGAAGTTGGTTCTGGCAAATTTATGGCAGAAAAAACCGTGCATCATACGCATGCGGGAAGCATAGGAAATTTATGCACAGAACAAATAGGCAAAAAGATGGAGAGGGTTGCTGATCTGATAAATTAATTAACTCTTTACTTGTCTTTTTACAAAAAATGGTAACTTTACGACCATGATTATTATACCATATTATGGATAGAAGAAAATTTATACAAACAGGAAGTATGGCATTATTAGGCTCAATGACGATGCCGTCAATGGCTTCGTCAAATATTGCAGGCACTGACGCAAAAGCACCAAAAGATGCTGTTGCAGCTGCTATGAAGCATTTTGGAGTTTCAAAAGAGGATGTCCGGAAAGTATTGTCGGCGGCACTGGAAAAAGGTGGGGATTATGCTGACTTGTTCTTTGAACATAGCTTTGCAAACAACGTAAGTCTCATGGATAACGCGGTTAATCGCGCAAATTCTAATATCGATTTCGGTGTTGGAATTCGTGTGTTGGCGGGCGACCAGACAGGCTACGCTTATGTCGAAAATGTAGATCTGGAAGATATGCTGAAAGCGGCGCAGACAGCAGCGAGAATTGCTTCTGGAAACAAAAAAACGGCACCGGTGGCGATGAAAGGGTTACCTATCATCAAGAATTATTATCCGGTGATTCAATCGTGGGAAGAGGTTACACTGAAAGAAAAAATGCCTTACCTGCAAAAATTAAACGATGCGATCTTTGCACTCGATAAACGTGTGCAAAAGGTTTCGGCTTCACTGAACGACGAAACTTCTCATATTCTATTTTTCAATTCTGAAGGGGCACAGTATTATGATTACCGACCAATGATTTCACTGGTAGCGGTATGTATAATGGAGGAGAACGGAAAAATTGAAAATGGATACGCGGCTCGCTCGTTCAGAAAAGGAAAAGAGTTTTTAAATGATGATATCATAAAACTTCTGGCTCAGGAGGCTGTTGATAAAACGGCTATCATGTTCAAAGCAATTAAACCTAAAGGGGGCGAAATGCCGGTAGTTATGGCTTCGGGTGGATCTGGAATATTGCTGCATGAGGCTATAGGACATGCTTTTGAAGCTGATTTTAACCGAAAAAATACTTCTATCTTCTCGGATCAATTGAATAAGAAAATTTGTAATGAACATATCTCGGTGGTTGATGATGGGACTATTCCTTTTAATAGGGGTTCGGTAAATATTGACGACGAGGGGATTTATGGACAAAAAACGTATATTGTAAAGGATGGAGTGTTGACAAGTTATCTGCACGATAGAATAAGCGCAAAATATTATGGCGTGAACCCTACTGGAAACGGAAGAAGGGAATCGTTCCGTAATATGCCTATCCCAAGAATGAGGGCGACTTACATGGAACCGGGAAATGTGACTGAGGAAGAGATCATTGCTTCGGTAAAGAAGGGTATTTTCGCGGAAAACTTTACAAATGGACAGGTGCAAATCGGTGCGGGTGATTTTACATTCTTTGTGAAATCGGGATACCTCATCGAAAATGGTAAATTGACACAACCAATAAAGGATATTAACATCATTGGTAATGGGCCTAAAGCACTGGCGGACATAACAATGGTGGCAAATAATGATAAAATCGACGATGGAACATGGACTTGCGGTAAAGATGGTCAGTCTTGCCCGGTGACCTGCGGTATGCCATCGGCTTTAGTTAGCAAACTTACAGTTGGAGGGGAAAGTTAATAAATAATTGAAACTATGATATCAAACCAAAATAAAAAATTGGCTCAGTGGGCAATGGAGTATGCTCAAAAGAATGGATGTCAGGGTGTTCGCATTAGCGTATATTCTGGATCAAACACTTCTATTGACCTCAGAAACAATAAAACGGATAAACTACAACAGGCGGCCGAAAATGGAATGTCGCTGAATCTTTTTGTAGATGGTAGATATGGAACTTTTTCGACAAACCGTCTTGTAAAAAAGGAACTTGAGGGTTTTATCAAACAGGCAATCGATTCTACAAGATATTTGGCAAAGGACGAAGCGCGTACTTTACCTGATGCTGCGAGATATTATAAAGGGGATAAACCGGACTTAAACCTTATGGATAATAAGTTCGATGGGGTGAACCCGGACTTGAAAATGTCGCTGGCTAATGATATATCTAATGAGGCTATGGGAAAGGATGAACGAATAATATCGGTCGATTCTTCTTACAGCGATAATGAATATAGCAGCTATCGTATCACCAGCAACGGCTTTGAAGGTGATCAAAACGGAACTTCTTTTGCGCTCTCGGTAAGCGTGTCAATGAGGGGTGAAGGGGAAGCTCGTCCATCATCTTACTGGTATGAATCGGCTCTGTTCTTGGATGATCTTAAGACTACTGGCATTGGACAAAAAGCGCTGGAAAGGGTGCTGCAAAAACTTGGACAGAAAAAGGTGGCTTCTGGAAAATATACAATGATTGTGGATCAATTGAATTCGTCTCAACTACTGCGACCAATTATTGATGCTATGTCGGGTGGTTCTTTGCAACAAAAAAATTCTTTCTTACTGGATAAGGTGGGACAAAAAATCGGTAACGACTTATTTACACTTACTGATGAACCGCACCGTAAAAAAGCTCCGGGTGCTCGATATTTTGATTTTGAAGGGGTGGCGACACAACCGACGAATGTGATCGAAAACGGTACGCTAAACATGTATCTTATTGATACTTACATAGCTAACAAAATGAAGATTGAACCGACTATCAGCTCATTGTCTATACCTGTGTTAAAACCGGGTAATAAGAACTTGGAACAACTGATCGCGGATATTGATAAAGGGATTCTGGTTACAGGCTTCAACGGTGGTAACAGCAATAGCACTACTGGCGATTTCTCATACGGTATCGAGGGTTTCTTGATCGAAAATGGCAAACGGACACAACCAATTTCAGAAATGAACGTTACGGGAAATATGCTGGCATTGTGGAGTTCTCTGGCTGCTATCGGAAACGATCCGCGACCAAATTCTTCATGGCAAATCCCATCTCTCGTTTTTGAGGGTGTGGACTTTAGCGGTCTTTAAAATAAGCATCGGAACTACATAAAACGATTATTGTTAATAATCTGCGAGGTCTTTAACGGTCTATAAAATAAACGTAGAGGATATCCAATTAAGGATATCCTCTTTTTTTGACTTCATTTAATGTTTTTTCACTTTCGACTTACTCGCACCCTGCTCTCACCTTCCTCTCACTATGCTCTCACCTACCTCTCACCTACCTCTCACCATGCTCTCACTCAACAAAGCACGTTTTCTCTCAAAATCATCAAAACATTTTAACATAAGATAACAACATATAGTGAGTTTTATCCTAAAAATATATGGATCAACTACTTTCAATCGCCTAATGTAATTTTCATTATTTGATCGTAAATGTTTTTTAGTCTATTAAATAGGCTCCAATTCAATCGTTTTATGTACTTTTGTCCCGCAATCGGGAAGTTAAATTAAACGACTGTTTTTTTACAATGGTTATGGATAAGAAAACAAAAACTCAACAAAAAAATCGAAAGAACAATAAGAATTCCAATGATAATATAACGGTGTCTACTTGGCTATGGCGGGCATTTGGGGCTATTATCTTGGCTTCTATACTTTTTATTGGATTAATCTGGACGGGAATTATTGGTTATATTCCTCCTATCGACGATTTGGAAAATCCAATCGACCAATATGCATCACAGGTTATTTCAGCGGATAATAACTTGTTGTTTACTTTTTCTGAAAGTAAGGGAAACCGGGTATATGTTGACTATCTTGATCTGTCTCCATATCTTGAACAGGCATTGGTTTCAACTGAGGATGTGAGATTCTACAGACACTCGGGTATTGATGTGATTGGACTGGGACGGGCAATCGTGAAAACTATTTTGCTGGGACAGAAAGAAAGTGGAGGGGGTAGCACAATTGCACAGCAGCTGGCAAAACAGCTTTATACGCCAAGGGCTAAAAACAAAATACAACGTATGTTCCAAAAACCGGTAGAATGGGTAATCGCTCTTAAACTGGAAAGGTTCTATACTAAAGAGGAGATTATTAACTTATACCTCAACTATTTCCAATTTATTTATGATGCTGACGGAATTGATTCTGCTTCACGAATATTCTTTAATAAAAAGCCTAAAGATCTGAAAGTTGAAGAGGCTGCAATGCTTGTGGGGATGCTCAAAAATCCAACAACCTATAATCCTGTGAGAAAGCCCGAGCAAACAAAGGAAAGACGAAACGTGGTTTTATCGCAGATGGAAAAAGCGGGACATCTAACAGAAACTCAGAAAGATTCACTGCAGGCTTTACCCCTGGGACTGGATTTTAATCGTGACACGCATATAGATATTCCTGCTCCATATTATCGCCAACATCTTGCAAAAATCATGATGGCTAAGAAACCGGAAAAAAAGAACTATGCATCGTGGCAGGAACAACAATTCATTGAGGATTCTTATGCTTGGGAAAATGACCCGCTTTATGGTTGGTGCAACAAAAACAAAAAACCGGATGGGTCTTATTATAATATTTATACGGATGGACTCAAAATATATTCAACTTTAGATAGTAGAATGCAACGGTATGCAGAAGATGCGGTGGATGAACACCTGGGTGGATATGTACAACCGATGTTCGATAAAGAGAAAAAAGGACGAAAATATGCTCCGTTCTCCAGCTCAGTAAGTGATCAGGTTGAGGACTTGATGAAAGCTGCGGTTAAACAGACTGAACGATATAGGGTTATGAAATCTGCAGGAAAAAGCGAAGCGGAAATCATTAACGTTTTCAAGAATAAGAAATTCGATATGAAATTGTTCGATTGGGAACAGGGGGAAATAGATTCTATCATGACTCCATGGGACTCTATTCGCTATCATAAAAGTATCTTGAGAACGGGATTTATGGCTATGGACCCGAAAACGGGATATGTAAGGGCGTATGTGGGGGGACCGGATTTCAGGTTCTTTCAATATGATATGGTGAACACGGGTAAAAGACAAATTGGTTCTACAGTTAAACCGTTCTTATATTCATTGGCTATGGAAGAAGGAATGACTCCTTGTGATCAACTTGTTCATGAACCTCAGACTATTATAACTGAAACAGGGGAACCGTGGTCTCCTAAAAATGCGGGTGCTAGCAGGGTTGGAGAAACAGTGACCATAAAATGGGGATTACAGAACTCAAGTAACTGGGTTACCGCTTATATAATGAAACAATTTTCACCTTATGCATTTGCTGAACTGATAAAATCTTTTGGACTGAAAAGTCAAATTGATCCTGTTTACTCGCTGGCTCTTGGTGTATGCGATGCATCTGTTTCTGAAATGGTTAGTGGATTTTCGACTTTCACTAATGCTGGAATCAAAATTGATCCGATACTGGTTACCAGAATTGAGGATTCGTACGGAAACACAATTACTAATTTTATTCCAAATACTCAGGAAATCATTAGCGAAGGATCATCATATAAAATGCTGGATATGCTGAAATCGGTTGTCGACGGAGGAACGGGTTCAAGATTACGCTTCCGATATAACCTGAAAGGTGAAATGGGTGGAAAAACGGGTACTTCACAAAACCAATCGGACGGATGGTTTATGTCGTTTACTCCTGATTTGGTTGTTGGTTGCTGGGTTGGTGGCGAAGATAGATCTATTCATTTTGATGGTATCGTCATGGGACAAGGGGCTAACACGGCTCTGCCAATTCATGGTCTGTTCTATCAAAAGATTTATGGGGACCCAACACTTAACATGAAGGATGATGGGATTTTTAATATCCCTGCTCAGTATGCTAATCCATGCGATAGAGAGGGCACGTTCTATTCCGGTGGTTATCCTTCGGCAGCGGACTCACTTATACATAAAGAACAAGGTATCGACGATATGTTCAATTGATATAACACAATATATCAACGCATTAAAGACACAGAAAAGTACATGAATTAGAAATGCACCAAAAACATTAGATAGCTTATAAAAATTTGACCTATACAAAAGAGCTCGATATTGCATCGAGCTCTTTTCTTTTATCAATATTTTGATTCTAATTTAATTATATTATTGAATCGTTTGCTGTTTGAACTTTAGTTTCTTTTTTGGGTATTCTAAATTCAATAGGTATAGTTATAAAACATCTTACCGACTCTCCTTTTTGTTTACCCGGAACCCATTTCGGCATGGCATTTACAATGCGCATGGCTTCTTTATCCAAAGATGGATCAACTCCTCGTATATATTTTGCAGATGATATCGATCCGTCCTTTTCTACTATAAACTGAATAATAACTCTTCCTTGAATACCATTTTCTATGGCAATCACGGGATACTTAAGATTTTTCTTGAAATAATCCATTAGCGCTGATTGTCCACCGGGAAATGAGGGTAATTGTTCTACTACTTCATAAATGGGACTTTCATCTTTTTGAGGGGGTACTTGGTTGATTGGCTCGTCTGTTTCAATTCGACTTCCCCTATTGTCGTTACCTGCTGTAGCTGTACTGTTTACAGTAACCATCAGCAGTACTATTGGTAATATTACCAGATATTTAATTACTGCGCCATAAGGTGTTTTTGATTTGTTCATCATCATAATTCGTTGTTTTAATTGTGATACATTAAAGTTATTTACTATCTCAACTGCAGTTTTGTGATAAGTCAATCGTAATAGGTGATACTGATATTTCTTGCTGTCAGCGCCATGTTCTAACACTGAATTGTCGGCAAGATACTCAAGACTGATAGTGATTTCTCGTTTCATAAACCACACAATCGGATTCCACCAAAAAAATATTCGTACTAATTCTGAAATCATAACATCAATAGAATGCAACTGATTTACATGTGTTTGCTCGTGCCAAATAATTTGTTTTAATTCTTCTTCATTATAGGTATCGATATTTATAAAGATCCACTTGAAATAGGAGAACGGCGTTATTTCTTCGGATAAATAAAGTATTTCTACGCCATTTATTATCGTTTTTACAGAACGACTTTTCAATCTGAACAAAGAACGGATTTCTCTGTAAAGACGTACAAATAAAACTATGGTACCAGATAATGATATTAATAGCAGCAAGACTTTCCAATTAAAAATACTTGATATATCTGCCTCATTATCTACAACTTTCGAGGAAATATTTCCAATAAGAAAATTTACTTGTGTTTGTCGGGTAACATTAAGTTCTAACACACTGCTAAGCGCATCGACCGTGTAAAGCGGATAAATAAACGAAAAGAGTATCGCTGATAAAAAATAATATCTTCGCAACTTTATAAATGTGTCTTTTCTAAACATCAACACATACAAAACATAAGAAACTGCAAGTGCAATGTTTACTTTCAATATATAAATTAATAGTGCTTCCATAGATTTAAAAGATTAAATATCACTACTTTTTTTTCTGATTCAATTCAATCAAACGTACAATTTCTTTTAGCTCTTCTGTCGTAATCTTTTCCTCCTTAGCAAAAAAAGATACTAATTCTTTATAAGAGTTATCGAAATAACTCTCAACTATGTTGGACATGAAATATCGCTTATAGGCGGCTTCGGATATAATGGGCTTGAAAACTTTTACATTCCCAAATCGTCTCTTGACTACATACTGTTTTTTCTCCAGATTTATAAATACTGATGCTATAGTTGTATAAGGGGGTTTTGGATCTTCCATTTTATCAAATACGTCTTTTACTGCACATTCTCCCATTTGCCAAACATGCAACATAACTGATTCTTCCTGAGGCGTTAATCGTTCCATACTTTATCTTGTTTTATTATCGTTTATTTACCTGACGCAATATTACTACATTTTCGTAGATGTACCAAATATTAATCCTGGCATTTTAGTTAATAAAACAAAATACCGAATGACTGTTAAGTAATTCGGTATTCTTACATAATATTTTTATATTTATCTTTTATTAGTTTACTAATAAAGTCGTAATGCAAGCCATAATACTGTCATGATATTGTCAATTTACTCTGAATGTATCTATTTCGTCTTTCAAATAAGCAACTACTTGATTAGCAGCGGCCAGACCTGCATTATTGTTTGCTTCTATGGTTTGCGCTCCAGCCTTTTTGGGGGTGGTAAAGTATCTCTTCCCAAAACGACTTGCAAATTCTTCATTCTTCTCGGGCTTTAAATCGGTTAAATACTTAAAGTTGGCTTTTTCTTCCATTACTCTGAGAATGTCTTCTTCAACTACAATCTCTTGACGCGCTGAATTAATCAATATTCCATTATCTGGCATCCTGGACAACAAATTATAATTCACACATCTTCTTGTATCATTGGTCAATGGCATGTGCAAAGAAACAATCTCAGATTTTTCAAACAGATCTTCTATACTTTTTACAGGAATTACTCCATATTCAGCTTCGTTTTTTGGTTCATCTAATAGTTTACGCGAATATGCATAGCATGTCATCCCAAATCCCTGAGCTATTCTTGCAACATTTCTTCCAACATTCCCGAATGCATAAACACCTATTTTTTTGTCTTTTAACTCGTAACCTATCGACCCGTCAAACTGATTCCGCTGACTATTCAAAAGCAGACCAAACACAAGTTCTGCTACCGCATTGGAATTTTGCCCGGGTGTGTTCATTACGCACACTCCTCGCAATGATGCTGCTTCCAAATCGATATTGTCATAGCCGGATCCGGCACGAACAACAGTTTTCAATTTAGGGGCAGCAACAATAACCTCTTTATCAACAATATCGCTTCGAATGATCAACGCATCTACATCATTCACGACTTGAAGCAATTCTTGCTTATTGGTATACCTCTCCAATAATACAAATTCATATCCTGCTCCAACAATAATAGATTTAATATCTCTTACTGCTTGAGCGGCAAATGGTTTATCTGTCGCTAATAGTACTTTCATGGTTATAATGTTTTAATTATCTGGATCTCTCGAACTCATTCATACAATCCACTAATGCTTGAACACTTGAGAAAGGCATTGCATTATAAATAGAGGCACGGAAACCACCAATTGAACGGTGACCTTTGATTCCTACCATTCCTCGTTCGGAAGCAAACTCTTGAAATGAAGCTTCTAAATCTTTATACTCGTCTTTCATTACGAAACAAACATTCATAATTGAACGATCTTCAAATTTAGCAGTTCCCTTAAAGAAACGACTGTTATCAATTGCATCGTATAAAACTTTCGCTTTTTCAAGATTGAGCTTTTCCATTTTCTGAACACCACCTAATCCCTTTAACCAACGAAGGGTTTCCATAGCTGAATATATAGGTAAAACAGGTGGAGTATTAAACATTGAACCATTTTCAATATGTGTCCTGTAATTCAACATACTTGGAATTTGACGAGTCACTTTCCCTAATATTTCGTCTTTGATAATGACAAAAGTTACACCTGCAGGTGCCAAATTCTTTTGTGCTCCTCCATAAATAAGTGAATATTTTGAAACATCGATGGGACGTGAAAATATATCTGACGACATATCAGCGACTAATGGAACTGGACTATCTATATCTGTATGTAACTCAGTACCATAAATCGTATTGTTTGTAGTAATGTGAAAATAATCTACATCTTCTGGAATAGTATAATCCTTGGGAATATAGTTGTATAAAGCATCTTTTGACGATGCGACTTCAATTACCTCACCAAACAATTTAGCTTCTTTCAATGCTTTACTTGCCCATGTACCTGTATTCAAATAAGCAGCTTTTGTTTCTAAAAGATTGTAAGGCACCATACAAAATTGCATACTTGCACCACCTCCAAGAAACAATACAGAATATCCACTAGGTATATCAAGTATTTCTTTGAATAGATCAACTGTTTCATCTAAGACAGCTTGAAAATCTTTAGAACGATGGCTTATTTCTAAGAGTGAAAGCCCTTTACCATTGAAATCCTTTACTGCTTCTGCGGTTCTTTCAATAACTACCTGAGGAAGAATGGAAGGACCGGCATTAAAATTGTACTTTTTCATAAATAAATCATTTAATAAGATTATTGAAAAATCGCCTATAATTTTCAGCAAAGCTAATAAATTAATCACTTTTAAACGAATAAATAATTAACTATTTTTCCCAATTATTAGACAGTATTACTAAAAAATTATAGTAAAGATATTTGATTGGACTTGACAAAGCGATTTGCTCAATAACGAGATTCATCGTATATTTGTAAATACATATTTAAAGTTTGAAATGAACTCATCCTATCCATCTACTTTATTAGAAAATGCGGTAAACCAGTTTGCAAGATTGCCCGGAATTGGTAGGAAAACTGCTTTAAGATTGGTACTTTTCCTTTTAAAGCAAGAGACAAATAATGTTGATGACTTCACAGAAGCTATCAATAAACTAAAACGTGAAGTCAAATATTGCAGACATTGCCATAATATATCAGATACTGAAGTGTGCGATATTTGTAGCAATCCGGAACGCGATAAATCAACTATCTGTGTTGTAGAGAACATTAGAGATGTAATGGCAATCGAAAACACAACGCAATTTAAAGGACTTTATCATGTACTTGGTGGAATTATTTCACCAATAGACGGGATAGGTCCTTCCGATATTGAAATAGAAAGCCTTGTTACACGTGTGCAAACAGAATCGGTTAAAGAAGTAATAATGGCACTAAGTGCTACAATGGAAGGGGATACTACAAACTTCTATATTTATCGAAAACTTCAACCATACAATCTCAAACTGAGCATCATAGCACGCGGCGTCTCTATTGGAGATGAGATTGAATATACTGATGAAGTAACATTGGGACGATCTATTCTAAACCGTACCCCATTTGATGAATCATACAAATTAACTTCTAAATAATGACCTCTACAGCTGAAGATATTGCGATAAGGATTTTGCGAAAACATTTCTATACGAACATCATTGTTTTGGCTGCTTTGTTTTTGCTAATTCTATTTGATATAATAAAATTCAAAACCCCGATAGAGATAAACACTATGTTTGAGATGTATCTCATCTTGTTTATCATCGTTAGTATCCCAATTATTCTTAAAGGTTTTGCAGACAAGATAAAGAAGCTTCCGAAGAATATTGATAGAGATTCAGCCATAAATTCATATAAAAGAATATCTTATGTGAGACTCTATTTTTTAAGTTTTATGACTTTGGTTAGCAGCATGATTTATGCATTGTCACAGAATAACAACTTCATGTACATTACTTTCATCATGCTTATCATACTTCTATTTTGCAAACCATCATATCCTGAACTCATGTCAATTACAGAATCAGAAGAAGTTCACGAAATAACGGAATCACCGGAAATATCTAAAACAACGGTAGCGGAAGAAGTATTGGTAAATGATAATGATCAGGTAGATAAAAACTAAATATTAGCATGTTACTTGAAAACGATAATATAAAGTTAAGAGCCCTTGAACCAGAGGATTTGGACCAACTCTATGATTGGGAAAACGATACAGAACTATGGAAAATCGGTTCTTCAATCGCACCCTTTTCACGATATGCAATAAAACAATATATAAGCAGGTTTGATGAAGATATATTTCAAACACATCAACAACGATTTATTGTTGAATTGAAAAGTACAAAGCAAAGCATTGGAACCATTGATCTTTATGATTTTGATCCATTTCATAAACGTGCGGGGGTAGGAATATTAGTCGATCATAAATTTCAATGTAAAGGATTTGGAACTCAAATACTTCACTTACTGGAAGAATATGCTTTTAAATTTCTCAAGATTAATCAACTATACGCGATAATTCCAATTCAAAACAAAGCAAGCATAAAACTATTTACTAAATGCAACTACCAACAAACAGGAGTTTTAAAACAATGGTTATCAGCTGAAATCGATTTTGAAGATGCAATATTTATGCAATATATAAATAAATAAAGAAGATGCAAGAAGATGTAAAAAAAGCATGTGAAGTTCTCAAAAAAGGGGGTGTGATTCTATATCCGACAGACACCATCTGGGGAATTGGATGTGATGCTACCAACGAAGAAGCTGTAAAACTTGTTTATGAAATAAAGCAAAGAAGCGATAGTAAGTCTATGCTGGTTTTACTTGATAATCCTGCAAAACTTCAGACCTATGTAAAAGATGTTCCGGACATTGCCTGGGATTTGATTGAACTGACAGACAAACCACTCACAATCATTTATGATGGTGCGAAAAACCTGGCGACAAACCTTATTGCTGCCGATGGTAGTATCGGAATTCGCATTACCGAAGAAAAATTCTCTAATGAACTGTGCCGCCAGTTTCGTAAACCAATTGTATCGACATCGGCCAATATTAGTGGTGAACCCTCTCCTGCATCATTCAAAGATATCTCAGATATTATCAAGGGGAAAGTAGATTATGTTGTGGAATACCGTCAAAGAGAAGTTTCCAAAACCACGCCTTCGAGTATCATCAGGTTAGATAAATCAGGTACAATAGAGATCATTAGAAAATAAAATACAATTGTTTGTGATGGCAAAAAAAGGAATATACGATAAATTCATGATGTGGAAAAGTTCTCATAACAATGACAGAGCTTTTTTACTCTTTGTCTGTTTCCTGGTAGGTATTGCAACAGCATTGGCTGCCTATGTACTAAAATTAATCATTCATTATATTCAGTTATTCCTCACAAACAGTTTCAATCCGGCCGAAGCAAACTATTTATATCTACTGTACCCAACAATAGGAATTTTACTTGCCGGTCTTTATGTCAAATTCATTGTAAAAGACGATATCAGTCACGGGGTCACAAAGATCCTTTTTTCTATTTCACAACGAAAAAGTAGGATTAAACCCCACAATATGTATTCATCATTGATAGCAAGCTCAATCACTATCGGTCTAGGTGGATCAGTTGGAGCGGAGGCTCCTATAGTTTTAACCGGTTCAGCAATCGGCTCAAATCTAGGAAGATACTTTAAACTAGATCAAAGAAAGCTGATGCTATTGGTAGGATGTGGGGCTGCCGGTGCGATAGCAGGAATTTTCAAAGCACCCATTGCAGGAATTCTTTTCGTCATTGAAGTTCTGTTGCTCGACCTGACATTATCATCTATTCTTCCATTACTGATCACTTCCATTACTGCTACCGTTGTATCTTATGTGCTTACCGGTTATGATGCCATGTTTGCTTTTTCACAAGTAGATGCATTTAGCCTGAACCGCATTCCATGGGTTATCGCTCTTGGCATCTTTTGTGGATTTGTATCTCTTTACTTAACACGTGTCACTGCATGGATAGAAGACATTTTTCATAACCTTTCAAGTGTGAAAAAATACCTGTTTGGAGCCACAATGTTAAGTATTTTAATATTCTTTTTTCCACCCCTTTTTGGTGAAGGGTACAACTCGATTGAAATGCTATTGGATAGTGGCGATCGTTATAAAGAGATTATGGACAAAAGCTTCTTTTACTCACTTAAGAACGAATGGGGATTAGTAGTTTTTCTTACATTAACCATGCTTTTTAAAGTATTTGCAATGAGTGCTACAAATGGAGGTGGTGGTACCGGTGGAGTATTTGCACCTACACTTTTCATAGGTTGCATTATGGGCTTTTTATTTGCTTACGTGCTTAACTTACTGAATATTGCACCTCATTTACCTCAAGATAATTTTGCATTATATGGTATGGCGGGTGTAATGGCAGGTGTAATGCATGCACCACTTACCGGCACATTCTTAATTGCTGAGCTCACAGGTGGATACGATCTGTTTTTGCCTTTAATGATTGTCGCGAGCATATCGTATGGAACAATCATCATCTTTGAAAAACATAATATTTACGCCATCAGATTAGCAAAAAAAGGAGAACTTATCACCCACAATAAAGATAAAGCTGTTTTGACATTTCTAAATATCGAGCAATTACTTGAGACAAATATACCCACTCTTACCAAGTCAATGAACTTGGGCGAAACAGTAAAAATTATTTCCACCTCAAACCGTAACATATTTCCGGTAGTTACCGACAAAGGTGTTCTGGTTGGGTTAGTTTATTTGAATGATATTAGAAATATAATGTTCCGCCCCGAACTCTATGAAAGATTTAAAGTAGAGAAGTTTATGGTTGGAGCAACTGTTAAGATTAATATTCACATGCCAATGGAGCAAGTGATGAATATATTTGAAGACACAAAAGCATGGAATCTACCGGTAGTTGATGATAATGAAGTTTATAAAGGCATTATCTCTCAATCGACCGTATTCAATGCTTACAGAGATGTATTGGTTAAAAATTATTCGGATTCTGAAGTGTAATCGAAGTAAAATAAAGAGAAGTATGAGAAAAGAAGATTTGAGAATTGTTTTTCTGGGAACACCCGATTTTGCAGTAGAGTCGCTAAAAGTATTAGTAGAAAATAACTATAACATTGTCGGAGTTGTTACAATGCCGGACAAAGTTGCAGGTCGTGGTCATAAAATTCAACAATCACCTGTTAAACAATTTGCTCTTTCAAATAATCTGCCCATTCTTCAACCGGAAAGTCTTAAGGATGAACAATTTATTAACGATTTAAAAGAATTGCGCGCCGACCTGCAAATTGTCGTCGCATTCAGAATGTTGCCCGAAATTGTTTGGAACATGCCCCCAAAAGGAACATTCAATCTTCACGCTTCACTTCTTCCCCAATACAGAGGAGCAGCTCCCATTAACTGGTCAATCATTAACGGAGATACTGAAACTGGAGTAACTACTTTTTTTCTCAAACATGATATCGATACGGGAAATATCATATTCCAGGAGAAAACACCTATTTCAGATAACGACAATGCTGGGACATTACACGACAGACTGATGCAAATTGGGGCTCAGCTTGTATTAAAGACTACTGATGCGATTATCGACAACACCGTATCAACCAAGCCTCAGCAAAATGCAGACACCTTGAAATCTGCGCCAAAGATATTTAAAGAAACATGCCGAATAGACTGGAGCAAAGATGCCAAAGATGTTCGCAACTTTATTAGAGGACTATCTCCCTACCCTGCTGCATGGACAGAGCTCCATATAGAAAATATGGAACCAATAACCATGAAAATATTTGACTGTGAAATAATTACAGAACCGAACATATTAGTTACAGGAAGTGTGCTTCACGACAAATCCAATATAGATATTGCTGTGAAAAATGGCTATATCCGTTTATTAGATGTACAGCAAGCGGGGAAAAAGCGAATGAGTGTAAAAGATTTTCTGAATGGCTTTCCAATGGCTGAAAAGGCCATTTTTAAATAATCACCATCTGAAGTTTAGACCGAAAGTGACCGACTCATATGCTTGTAAATAACCAAGTTTTGGATCTTTAGGAACAGAATCGTCATATCGAAGATTCAAATGCAATCGAGTTGAAAAATAGTTTGTCAGATCCATATTCAATGTATTTTCAAATTCTGCCACTACATTCTTGTAGCTCGTAAAATATTTAAATCGCGATTCCCAACGAGTGTATTTATTAAAATTGAAACGCCAGTCGGCTGTCACAGTAGAACCAAGCTCCATCTTACCCTTCTTTCCTTCTTCGATACCATATCTTATAACAGGCACATTAGGATTTCCGACATAACGGTAGTTAACAGAAACGGGAGAAAGGTCCAGTTTCAAGTATAAACTTCTGTGTCTCACTTTTTCATAAGACTTATTAAGTTGATAAGTCATACCCACACCCGCATTCACGTATAGTGGTGCTAAAATAGAAGACCTCAATTCATTAGAATTAACAGGGTAGTTATTGAACATCTGAGTTTTAACCTCAACATTAGATGAGTACTGCCATTTTTTCAGAAAAGCATCAACTCCTAATGATCCATAATACCTAAGCAAATCATTACCAATCTTATAAGCACGAATAGAATCATCAGGAGAATTAAACAACGATAATCGCCATTCCAATGTATTATCAAATCTGATTTTTTCTTTTCTGTAGTTAGCACGAACAACATGATTACTGTTGATATTCAAGTTATTGTTCTTTCCTCTGTACCAGTTGTCGGAAAAGAGGTTTTGAGTAAATTGAAGACTATGTTCACCTACAACATTCCAATAACGGCGACCAATTTTTACTGTTTCAACTTCCGGCGCAACAAGAACTACACCCGACTGTGCATCAAGCGGTTTACCAAAAGGATTAAAAGTTCCGAGCACATCCTTTTCTACCTCACTTGCTTTTGGCAATCCGGCAAATTCAGATGCAGAAAGCTTCATTCTATCAGGATACTTTTTGAAGTATCCATGACGTACATCTTCAATAAATTCAGCGTGTTGCAACAAAGGAGCAAAAGTTTCATCGAAAGGTATCAGTAAATGTTCCTGCTGGCTCTCTTTCACATTAGGATAAAGAATTTGATCATCAAGATCTTTAATCCCAGTAAAAATCATTGGGAGAAAAAGAGGATTGTAGAATATTGTATCCCTGAAAGTCATTCCAGCCAACGACTCCGGATTATATGCAAATTGTGGCAACTGTAAAGTTCCAATTTCAGAACGTTTATAAATTGAGTCGAGCGACACTTTAGGATACACAAACCTAACCGGTTGAACTATAACAGAATCGGGATGAAGTGGATGTAAAACACCATTAGTTGCATTTTTCTTTTTTATAGTATCCGTAGGAGGTGGAATCACTATTGGAGTAGAACGTTCATTAGTATATTCATTTATTATTTGAACCTGTTTATCTATGTCCGTTATATTGTTAAATATATTCAAACTATCAGAAGACGGTGTTTGTTGACCATTTGCAGAAAAAACACCAATAGTCGTAAACAACAGAAATATAACGGAGAAATTGAATAACCTATTATATATTTTCATAACTGCGTCTCTTTCATCTAATTAATATAATCTTAAGTTACAAAGTTACAAATTATCCTCGATAAACCAATAGTTTGATTATAAAATGTTAAACCATAAAGCATTCAGGGTAATTAATTTGATATAGTTCATCATAAATAAAATGATGAATTTAATTCAAACAATTTCCCTTATTTTGAGGATTCGCATAAATATCCAAACAATTTATTTATATTTGTACACAAACTCAATACGAACAAATTGCATATAAAACAATGAAAAAGTTTTCTTATCTTTTATTTATTATCCTGGGTGTAGCAATGCTATCAAGCTGTCAGGGCTACAATCGAATGGTTGAAAAACAAGAATCTGTTTCTCAACAATGGAGTAATGTTGAAAATGCATACCAACGAAGATCGGATCTCATCCCAAATCTTGTTGCTACCGTGAAAGGTTATGCAGAGCATGAACAAGAGACTTTTACACAAGTAACAGAAGCTCGTTCTAAAGCGACTCAGATGACTGTTGACCCTGCCAATTTAACCCCGGAAGCAATTCAAAAGTACCAAGATGCTCAAGGTGAATTGAGTCAAGCATTAGGCAGATTGCTTCTTATTCAGGAAAATTACCCCGAATTAAAAGCAAATCAGAACTTTATGGCTTTGCAGGATGAACTTGCAGGAACTGAAAATAGGATATCAGTAGAACGAAATAAGTTTAACGAAAAGGTTCAGGATTACAACGCATACATACGCAAATTTCCACAAGTTATTTACGCAGGTTGGTTTAAATTTGAGTCAAAAGGATATTTTCAGGCAGCTCCAGGTTCTGAGAATGCTCCAAAAGTAGAGTTTTAATATCATTCAAACAATGCTAAACAAAGAAGAACTGGACAAAGTTTCTGACGCAATCAAGAATGCCGAAAACCATACTTCGGCCGAGATTCGCGTGTGTGTTGCCCGCAAATGTAAGGGAAACCCACTTGAGGCAGCAGCAATAAAGTTCCGCAAGCTAAAAATGTATAAAACAAAATTGCGGAATTCAGTTCTTATATATGTCGCCCCAGTAGATCATAAAGCTGCGATATTGGGTGACATAGGCATTAACAAAGCGGCATCAGAAGGTTTTTGGGATGATGCACTGGATGATATGCTCCTTCATTTTCGGAACAACGAAATAGTTCAAGGTATTTGTGAAGGAGTAGGAAAAGTTGGAGCATTAATCAATGCGCGCTACCCGATTATGGAAAACGATGAAAACGAACTAAGCAATGAGGTCATTCAAGAAGATTAATTATTTCAGTCTCTTTCTTCTGCTATTATTTATTTATACAGTCAATATAAATGCCCAGGGAATACCTGAACCTATGTCGCCACCTCGTTTAGTAAACGACTTTGCGGGCATTTTCTCGGCATCCGAAACACAAGCATTAGAACAAAAACTGCTAGCTTATAATGATTCTACATCTACACAAATTTATGTAGTAACTGTTAATGATATGGGTGGATACCCGGCATCGGAATATTCTTTTCGCTTAGGAGAAAAATGGGGCATTGGTCAAAAAGAAAAAGATAACGGTGTTGTTATTTTGATTAAACCAAAAACAGAAGATAGCAGAGGGGATGTTTTTATCGCAGTCGGCTATGGTCTGGAGGCAAAACTAAATGATGCTTATATAGGTAGAATTCTCGATAACTACATGATTCCCTATTTCATCGATAACGATTATTTTGGTGGCGTAAATGCCTCAGCAGACGCCATTATTGCCCGTCTTAGCGGTGAGTTTGATGCAGAAGCAGAAGGAACAAACGAAATCCCTGCTCTTGTTATTATCATTGCCATAATTCTCTTCTTCATTTTCATCCGCGTTATTTTTGGAAAAGGCGATCAACATATAGATGGAGATGGTCACAACCGTGGTGGAGGTGGCACTATATTTTTTCCTCCCATAATTGGAGGTAATTCCCGAAATTCCGGAGGTGGATTCGGCGGAGGTTTTGGAGGTGGATTCGGCGGTGGATTCGGCGGAGGCGGTGGCGGAAGCTTTGGAGGTGGAGGCGCAGGAAGGAGCTGGTGACATGACTTTTACTCAAAATTCTTCAACAAAAACAGAGCTCATCACAGTTTTGGGTCCTACTGCTAGTGGTAAAACTTCTTTTGCGACTCAATTAGCTGAAAGACTGAATGGTGAGATAATAAGTGCCGACTCACGACAAGTTTATCGCGGCATGGATATTGGTACAGGAAAAGATCTTTCCGACTACATTATCAATGGACACCAAATACCTCATTATCTGATCGATATCAGAGATGCAGGTGATAAATATACATTATTCAATTATCAACAAGATTTCCATATCGCATATGAGGACATTCTTTCCCGAGGAAAAACTCCTATCCTCTGTGGTGGAACGGGATTATATATCGAGGCTGTTTTAAAAGGTTATCATCTTCCGGATGTCCCGGAAAATAATCCTTTGAGAACGAATCTGGAATCAAAATCGCTACAAGAGCTTGCACAAATTCTGGCAAGTTATAAATCGTTGCATAACACAACGGATGTTGATACAAAAAAAAGAGCTATTAGAGCTATAGAAATAGCTGATTTTCAATCTAAAGAGTCGCTCACTTTGCAAAACTACAAACCCATAAACAGTTTAATTATCGGCATTGATATCGACAGAAATTTGAGAAGAGAAAAAATTACAGACCGACTAAAGAAACGACTGGAAGAGGGAATGATTGAAGAGGTGGAAAACTTGATTTCTAAAGGCGTTGATGCAAACGACCTCATATATTATGGACTCGAATATAAATATGTTACACAATACGTAATTGGACAAATATCATTTTCTGAAATGTTTTCGCAGCTGGAAATAGCAATTCACCAGTTTGCAAAAAGACAAATGACATGGTTCAGAGGTATGGAACGCCGCGGATTTAAAATTCATTGGCTCGATTATAATCTTTCTATAGACAAGAAAATAGAGCAAACATTGGAATTAATATAAATAAGTCGACCTTTTTATTAACTTTGCAGCCAAAATTTCAACAATATGATTAAAGGTAAATTTCCGGTTGAAAAATTCAAATCATTAGATACTCCTTTCTATTTTTATGATATTGAACTACTCAGAGAAACGCTCAATTTGGTAAAAAAAGAAACAGAAAACAAGAATTTTGTTATCCATTATGCGATCAAAGCAAATGCAAATCCTAGGATTCTTCAGGAGATTGCCTCATTTGGATTTGGCGCTGATTGTGTGAGCGGTAACGAAATAATTGTAGCTGTTGAAAATGGTTTTGAACCTTCCAAAATTGCTTTTGCTGGTGTGGGAAAAACAGATAAAGAAATTAATATCGCTTTGGATTATGATATTTTTTGCTTTAACGTGGAATCATTGCCCGAAATGGAAGCAATTGAAGAGCTAGCTAAAATAAAAAACAAAACGGCAAGAATTGCTTTACGCATAAATCCAAATGTCGACGCACATACACATAAATATATAACTACCGGACTGAATGAAAATAAGTTTGGAATCGATTTGGCAGTTTTGCCTGATGCATTAAAACTGCTCGACAAATGTGAACATCTTGAACTGATTGGAATTCACTTTCATATTGGTTCTCAAATAACAGACTTGTCGGCTTTTGAAGATTTGTGCGTGAAGGCTGTCGAACTGCAGAAATGGTTCGTAAATAATGGTATCAAACTGAAACTTATTAATGTAGGGGGCGGATTGGGAATAAATTATCAGCATCCAAACCATTGTCCCATGGCAGATTTTGAATCTTATTTCCGCTTATTCAGTAAATATCTGGAGCATCTGGTTCCGCAAACAATTCATTTTGAATTAGGGCGCTCTATTGTTGCACCATGCGGCTCTTTGATTACTCGCACAACATACATTAAGAACGGTGTTCACAAAAAATTCCTCATCGTCGATGCAGGAATGACAGATCTGATAAGACCTGCGCTATATCAAGCTTTTCATCATATTGAAAACATCTGCTCAGACAAAGCTTTAGACAACTATGATATTGTTGGTCCTATTTGCGAATCGAGTGATGTATTTGTTGAGAACTTCCAGTTAAATGAAACTCAACGTGGCGACCTGCTGGCTATTAGATCTGCTGGTGCTTACGGTGAGGTGATGGCGTCGAATTACAATTGCCACGAATTACCCAAATCTTTTTTCTCTGATTCTATTTAATATTGTTATAATGGATTTGTATTCTCTTTTAAACTTTGAAACTGTTCACTGGATTATTTTAGCGACGTTAATGCTATTCTTCATAATTCAATTACTTTTTTATTTCCTGCTATACAGAAAACCATACATTTATGAACTGAAAAGAGAAAAAAACAGCCTGCCTGATCAGGATTTGCCACCAATATCAATAATCATTGCTTCAAAAAATGAGTCGGAATATTTGGCAGAGAATCTCCCTAAAATACTTGAACAGGACTATCCTGATTATGAGGTAATTGTGGTAAATAGCGGATCGACTGACGAAACAGACATGGTCTTGAAAAGACTTGAGCTCGATCATAAAAATCTTTATCATACGTATGTGCCTAATAACGCTGAATCGATAAATGAAAAAAAGCTGGCTTTGACGCTTGGAATCAAAGCTGCTAAAAACGACTTACTTATTTTTACAGAATCTTACTGCGCTCCTTGTTCCAACCAATGGATCAGAGAATATGCAAACGCATTTGCAGGGGGAAAAGATATCGTTCTTGGATATTGCAAATTTAATATCAAGAAATCAGTACCTATGAGAAGATTTGTTTTATATGACAATTTAATTCATTGCCTAAAATATCTTTCATTAGCCATTAAACATAAACCTTTTATGGGAATTGGCAGAAATATGGGATATAAACGAGACTTGTTTTTTGAAAATAAAGGTTTCTCTTCTATCTTAAATATTGAAGGAGGCGAAGATGATTTATTTATAAATACAGTTGCAAATAAAACGAATACAACGGTTATAACTTCTCCCGATAGTATGACCGAAAGTTCATTAATAAACAGGTTCTCTACTTGGAGAGAACTGAAATCAAAATATATGCATACTAAACAGTTTTATAAAGGATTTCAGTCTGGTTTATTCAATTGGGAATCATTTACAAAGTATGGTTTTTATATTGCTGCTATTTGTGCAATTGCTTTAGGAATTACAGATAAGAACAATATATTAATTGCAAGCACGGCCTTTCTTTTTATGTTTCGATGGATCACACAATCTGTGATTCTAAATAAATACAATAAACTTTTTAAATCTGGTAAGTACTTTTTTTCGTTACTTTATCTCGACTTTTTCCAACCGATTAATAACTTGCGCTTCAAAAGGTACGCAAGAAGAAGAGGAAAGATCCTAAAATAATTGTCGGACATTTTGACACCTATATGACTGGCGACAATTATTCCGTTTTTGACATCTTTGGGTTAAACGGGGTTAAGAGCCTTAGTCTTAAGTTAAAAGTACTAAAATATGCTCCCGCAGATTAAATCAAGTATGTTTTTTGTAATTATATTTGAGACTTAAATGTTAAAACTATAATTAGAGAAAAATATGAATACAAGTAATGGAAAAAATGTATTGGTTACAGTAGTTGTAGCCATAATAAGTTCCCTGCTCACAATCTGGGGATTTAATGCTATTCAGAAAAATAATAGCAGTCAAAATAATGGTGAATTGACAGTGCACGAAAAAAATATCGATGAATCGGCTAATTCTTTTGGCCAGGATCCTAACGTCAAACTAACAAGCTTGACAACATCTGATGGCTTTCCTGATTTTACAGAAGTGGCAGAAAAAACCGTTCACGGAGTGGTGCATATCAAATCTATTTCAATTCGAGAACAACAAATGGTTAATCCTTTCGATTTCTTCTTTGGATTTGGAGGAGAAGGGTACAGCCAACCACAAGAACAGGTTGGATTTGGATCGGGTGTAATTATTTCAAAGGATGGATACATTATCACTAATAACCACGTGATCGAAGGAGCGCACGAAGTGTCGGTTACACTCAATGATAAACGAGAATTTACAGCAAAGGTTATTGGTACGGACCCAAAAACGGATATCGCTCTAATTAAAATTGAAGGAAATGACTTCCCATACATCCCATTTGGAAATTCAGAAGCGTTGAAAGTGGGCGAATGGGTACTGGCTGTAGGAAACCCTTTTAATCTTACGTCAACGGTTACAGCGGGTATTGTAAGTGCTAAAAATAGAGGTAACCTTGGAAATGACTCGGGTATCCAATCATTCATTCAAATAGATGCTGCAGTAAATAGAGGTAATAGCGGTGGTGCATTGGTAAATACAAAAGGTGAATTGGTTGGTATAAACACTATGATCTATTCAACAACTGGCGATTTTAATGGCCTGGCTTTCGCTGTACCTATTTCAATCGCAGGAAAAGTGGCTGCCGATTTAAAACAATTTGGAATGGTTCAACGTGCAGTACTGGGAATACAGGTCGAAAACATCGAGGTTGTAAGACAACGCGATCCGGAAAAAGCAAAGAAACTTTCTCAAATTAAAGGGGTTGCTATTTCTGAATTTGTCGATAGAAGTCCGGCTAAAGCTGCAGGAATGGAAAAAGGGGATATCATTACTGCTATAAACAATAACAGTATAACTGATTTTGCAGAATTACAAACACAATTGAGCAAATACAGACCTGGCGATAAAGTAAAAGTAAATGTTCAACGAGATGGAAAAGATAAAACATTCACAGTTGAACTTAAAAACGAGCTGGGGAATACAGAAATAACAAAAAGCGTTGATGCAATTGGTAATTTAGGTGCTACATTCGCCCCGCTTACTAATCAACAAAAACAAGAAATGGGTATCAGTAGTGGTATTAAAGTTGAAAGTGTTACAAATGACGGACTTTTCCGTAAAGAAGGTATCAATAAAGGATTTGTAATCATGCGTATAAACAATTCGCCGGTTAACAATGAAGCAGATGTTTCACGAATTGTTATTACGGCTGCAAATAGCCAGGACAAAGTGATTCTTGTTGCAGGATTTTATCCAAATCAACGAACACAATATATAGCTATAGATCTATCTAAAAAATAAGCATATTAAGATTAATTAACACGAAAGATGTAACAAATCGTCTTTCTATCTGTTAGTAAAACAAAGGAATCGATTTCTATCGTTTCCTTTGTTTTGCTTTGTGAGGGGTGAAGATTATTGACATTTATTTTAATATCCAAGAAAAAAGTGTTATTTTTGCAACCCTTTGCGTTAACTATAGAATAAATTAGGAAAGATAAATAAATGAGGCAATTAAAGATTACAAAATCAATTACCAACAGGGAGAGCGCTTCTCTGGACAAATATCTACAAGAGATTGGCCGTGAAGATCTTATCACTGTTGAGGAAGAAGTTGAATTAGCACAAGCTATAAAGAAAGGTGATAAAAAAGCACTGGAAAAATTAACCAGAGCAAATCTCCGTTTCGTAGTGTCTGTTGCTAAACAATACCAAAATCAAGGGCTCAGCCTACCCGACCTTATAAACGAAGGAAACTTAGGACTAATCAAAGCTGCTGAAAAATTTGATGAAACAAGAGGTTTCAAATTTATCAGTTATGCTGTTTGGTGGATTCGTCAATCAATCTTACAAGCGTTGGCGGAACAATCACGTATTGTGCGACTGCCACTTAATCAAGTTGGATCACTTAACAAGATAAATAAAGCTTTTCAAAAATTTGAACAAGAACATGAACGACGTCCTTCTGCCGAAGAACTCGCTCATGAACTGGATATCCCTGTAGAAAAAGTTACGGACTCATTGAAAGTTTCTGGTAGACACATTTCAATGGATGCGCCTTTTGTTGAAGGGGAAGATAATAGCTTGTTGGATGTACTTGTCAATGATGACGCACCTTCAGCAGATAGAACATTAGTAAACGAATCTCTTCAAAAAGAAATTGACCGTGCACTTGGTACATTGACTGAAAGAGAAAGCGATATTATTAAAATGTTCTTTGGAATCGGCTGTCAGGAAATGACACTGGAAGAGATCGGAGATAAATTTCAATTGACTCGTGAACGCGTTAGACAAATCAAAGAAAAAGCAATTAGGAGATTAAGACAAGATTCACGTAGCAAATTGTTAAAGACTTATCTCGGATAAGATAGAACAAATAGTATCTGTGAGTAATTTCACATTTGAACAGCCTGAAACAGAGTTTTTTTAGTATTTTTTTATATAAAAAAGAGCTTTATATAAAATTAAACTTTATCTTTGTATTTCGAAACATTTGTTCTTTTTAAAACGACTTAATTGAACTTGATATTCTGAACATTTTAAAAGAACGTTTGTTATAAAAAATATATAAATTATTAAATAAGAATATTATCGAGTTATTGTAATAAATAATGTTTAATTAGAATTTAAATTTATGAAAAAATTTAGTTTACTTTTAATTTCTATTCTTGTAGCATTCGGAATGACTGCTCAAGAAGTACAGAATGTATCAAATGGTACAGTTTATCTAAAAGACAAAGCAGGCTCTCATTGGTATATTGGTGTTGGTGGAGGTACAAACATCTACCTTACAGAGTTTGAGAACAAAGCTGATGCTAACCTAATGGATCGCTTGGGATGGAACGGACAAATCGAAGTTGGTAAATGGAATTCGCCAAACTGGGGTGCTCGTTTAGTAATTGATGGTGGTAACATTAAACACGTTGCAAGCAACGCTGTACAATCAGATCGTAACTGGCTTGGTGGTCATGTAGACTTGATGTACAATGTTATCAATGCTTGGGGATCTTATAATCCTAACAGAGTTTATAGCCTTATACCTTATGTAGGTTTTGGTTATGTATACGGAATGAACGATTGGTTCAAAAAACCGGATCCAGATTCTCCTTTATTTAAGGGTCAAAATCAATCTTTGACTTTGAATGCTGGTTTGATCAACAACTTCCAACTTTCTAACAAAGTTGCTTTATTCTTAGAATTAGGAATCAGATCTTTACAAGATTCATTTGATGGTGTTAATGGACCAGACCATGAATATGATGCATTGGCAACAGCAGTTTTAGGTGTAAAATTTGGTCTTGGAAAACAAGAATTCACACCTGCTGAATTGATGGACTACAACTTGATCAACGACTTAAACAGCCAAATCAACAGACTACGTGCTGAAAACGAACAATTGAGCAAACGCCCAACATCTTGCCCAGAATGTGAAGAAGTTGTTGCAGCTCCAGTTGAAGCAGTTTATATTCCTAACGTTGTATTCTTCCGCATTAACTCTGCTAAAATTGACAAAGGTCAACAAGTTAGCGTTTACAACACAGCTGAATATTTGAAAGCTAATCCTAACGCAACAGTTAAGATCGTGGCTTATGCTGATGCTCAAACAGGAACACCTGAATACAATTTCGCTCTTTCTGAAAAACGTGCAAAAGCAGTTGCTGACGCATTGATCAATGAATACGGAATTGACAGCAATCGCATTTCAATTGACTGGAAAGGTGACACAGAACAACCTTATGCAGAAAACGATTGGAACCGTGTAGCTATCTTCTTTGCTGAATAATTCAGTATATAAAGAATAATAAAAAAAGCACCTCAATCGAGGTGCTTTTTTTATTGCTTACTCCTTTACATAAACCCGCTTTACACGGGGTGATACCGATGTTAGTATTTCATATGGTATTGTCTTAATATTTTGAGCAAGGTCAATAATAGATAAACCTTCTCCAAAAACAATAACAGGATCTCCTTCCTTGGCATCAATACCGGTCACATCAATCATACAAAGGTCCATACATACATTTCCGACAATAGGAGCTGAATGACCATTAACTAAAACATATCCCTTCCTATTGCCAAACTGACGATCCAAACCATCGGCATAACCAATTCGGATGGTGGCAATACGAGCATCGTGATTTAATTCTTCATTTCTCCCATATCCAATAGTTTCATGTTGAGGAATCTCTTTTACCTGAAGTATAGTGGTTTTTAATGTAAACACATTTTTTAATCCTTGCAATCCACTGGCACTTACACCATAAAGTCCAATTCCTAATCTTACCATATCCCATTGGGCATCAGGGAAACGCTCAATACCGGCAGAATTGAGAATATGCTTCATCACGTTGTAACCTAAACCGTTTTCGATTTCTTCAGCAGCCGACTTTAACGTGGAAATTTGCTTGTTTGTGTACTCATCAAATTTCCAACTTTCACTCGCAGCCAAATGTGAAAATACGGATTTTACCATCAAACCTTTTTGTGAAGTAAGTACATTCAATAATTGAGGAATCTGATCGGACGAGAAACCAAGTCGGTGCATTCCTGTGTCAATCTTAATATGTACTGGATAATTGGTTATTCCTCTACGTTCGGCTTCTTTGATAAATGCATTCAGTATGCGAAAATTATAAACTTCTGGCTCCAAATCATCGGCAAAAAGTTCTTCAAATCCATTCACTTCAGGATTGAGAATGATTATGGGTAATGTGATGCCTTCCGACCTGAGTGCAATACCTTCTTCGGCTACTGCAACCGCGAGATAGTCACATCTGTGATATTGCAGCGTTTTTGCAATTTCAATTGCTCCTCCTCCATATGCATTCGCTTTTACCATACAAACCATCTTAACACCGGGACGAAGCTTCGATTTATAGAAATTGAAATTATGAACCAACGCATCTAAATCGACCTCCATAACTGTTTCGTGAACTCGTTGCTCTATCAATGCATTTATACTTTCAAAATGAAATTTCCTTGCTCCTTTTAATAAGATTAATTCATTGTCAAAATCATGCCATATACCGGAGCGTAGAAAATTTTCTGTTGTTGGAAAAAATATCTTCTCTGATATTTGAAATAGATTCTCACTTGCTGATATATCTTTACCTATACCAATCAACTTGTCTATATTACTATGCTCAAGCATATCTGCAACTTGACGGTATAAAGTCTTTGGAGGAATTCCGGACTGTAAAATATCTGAAATGATAACAGTCTTTTTTAATGGTTTATCTGTATGTCGCTGATTTTGAAAATCTAATGCAATTTGTATAGAATTGATATCTGAATTGTAGGTATCATTAATAATTATACAATTATGCTTACCCTGACGAACATCAAGACGCATTGCTACGGGCTCTAATTTTTCCATCCGTTGAGCGATTACATCTGGATAAATATGAAGCAATAGCATAGCGGAAAGACAGTTAATCGCATTTTCAATAGATGCATTATCGGTAAAACCAATCTTAAAACTATAATCCATTTTCAAAAATGAATAACTGATTTCAGTAAATTCATCTTTTTTGTCTATTCGAGAAATATAAAGTGGGGCATCCTCATCATGAAGTGACCAGGAAAATGAACGCTGAGACAACATCATCATATCAATACATTGCTGCATAAGTGGATTATCTTGACAATAAATGCAGACATTCACATTTTTGAACAACTCCATCTTCTCAAGATATTTTTGCTCAAGCGAACTGAAGTTCTCTTGATGGGCTTCTCCTATATTAGTCAATATCCCAATAGTGGGCTGAATTACTGGCTCCAAACGCTCCATTTCATCGGGCTTGGATATACCGGCTTCAAAAATTCCAAACTCGGTTGATTCATTCAACTGCCATACTGATAGAGGAACGCCAATCTGAGAATTAAAACTTCTGGGGGAACGTACTATATTATAATTTTCCTCAAGTAATTGATATAACCATTCCTTAACAATAGTTTTACCATTACTGCCGGTAATGCCAATTACAGGTATGTCAAACTGCGAACGATGATAGGAGGCTAGTTTTTGTAATGCCAACAACGAATCTTTTACCAAAAGAAAGTTTGCATCGTTATATACTTGCCATTCAGATCTCATTTTACTGACTACAAAATTTCGAACGCCGGATAAATACAAATCGGACACAAAATTATGTGCGTCATTGCTCTTTGTAACCATAGCAAAGAAAAGTGTTTCAGCAGGATTAGTAAGCTTCCTGCTATCTGTAAGCAATACAGAAATTACAGCCTCATTTACGGGTTTGTTTTTTACATTGAGTATCGATGCAATTTTAGATATAGAGTAAGTCATAAATGTAATGCTTTAATTGATGCGATTTTGTAAATCTCTGTATTCATTTTCGCATTCAATAAATGGATACAGATTTTTAAATTGTTCTAGTTTTTGTAATACTTGAAGTTGAAATCTCTTGAATTGATCGGATAAATTATTTAAGGGTCGATGGTTTAAAGAACGGTAAATATCGTTCCATTGACGAATTATATTAGTTGTATCTTCATCAAAAAAGGTCTCGCTGAAACGCTCCCAAATATAATCAATAGCTACATCAGAAAGATGGGTCATATCTGTTGCATAATATCGATAGTCACGCAATTCGTCCATCACAATTTCAAAAGCCGGGAAATAATAAATATTTTCAACGAATTTTTCAACAAGCTCATCAATGGCCAAATGTAGGGTTGCTTTGCTTAGCTGATTATTATGGGCTCCATCTTTAAGATGACGAATGGGACTTACAGTAAAGACTATCTTTAAATCTTTGTTTTTAGATGTGAGCTCTGAAAGGACATCACTCCATTCATCTACTATTGATTGAACAGACAATCGATATCTGCTAAATGTTGAATCGGGAAACTTATGACAATTACCGACTACTTGCCCGTCTGAATTCAGTCGGTAAACAAACGATGTCCCAAATGTCACGAATAAAATATCCATCTGATTCAAACTTTCCACAGCCCTGGTATAACGAGAATTAATAACCTCCAGACAACAATCTCTGTCGACATGGGAAAATGCTCCGTGATGCATAAAACTATGCCACAAACCATCGCGAAACACCAATTCATCGGCAACAAATGGTTGGTTCTGAATCATCCGCTTAATCACAGCGGATACAGATAGTGGATTATAAAGTATTCCAAAAGGATTTATATCCACCTGAAACTTGGATTTACATAGCTTGTGACCAATGTTTTCTGAAAAACAAGAGCCAAAAAGCAAAATCCTGTTCATGTGGCTTATCTTATAATCGCTAAACGGAATATCTATGCTTGTACTGAACTTCATAACTTCAGAAATTAGCTGCAAATTTAACACAAAAACAGCGGAGTTACAGAGTTAAATGAATTATAATTTGTGAAATGTAGATAAAGGAATTAAAAGCAGAAATAATCGTGTTTCAAATGAGACCTATATAAAAAAGGAATGGTTGTCTCACGACAACCAATCTTCATTGTTAACCTTAAATCTAATACCATGAAAAACACAGTGCAAATATAGAGGTTTTTCTGATATACGCAATGCATTTCTCAAAGAAAATTCAGCTATTTAGCCATTTTTAACCGAATTGTATTCATTTTGGTGTAATTTATACACTTTTTCAGACTTATTCAATATAAAGAACAAGACCTTTCAAGTATTCTCCTTCGGGATGATATATGTTTATTGGGTGATCGGCTGGCTGAGAAAGCTGATGCAAAATGCGCACTCGCCTACCGGCCAAAGCTGCTGCACTGAATACTGCTAAGCGGAATTGCTCACGAGAAATCACCTGTGAACATGAGAAAGTGAATAATAAACTTCCTTTTGGCATCTTTTCAATGGCTGCAAGATTTAGTTTTTTGTATCCTTGCAATGCATTATTAATGGCTCCGCGATGTTTGGCAAATGCAGGGGGATCCAAAATAACAAGATCATAGGTGTCGCCGTCAATTGATTTCAAAAACTTAAATGCATCTTCTGCCTTTGATTCATGTCGAGGATCTTCACCAAAATTAAATCGGACATTATCATCAGTTAGCATCACGGCTTTTGATGAACTATCAACTGACATAACCTTCTTTGCGCCTCCTCTTAAAGCATAAACGGAAAAACCTCCTGTATAACAAAACATGTTGAGAACATTTTTACCGACTGAATATTTTTCAAGTAGACTTCTATTCTCACGTTGGTCTACAAAAAAACCGGTTTTCTGACCGTGCAACCAATCAATATGGAACTTCAAACCGTTCTCTAAAGCGGTTTCTTCTACAACTTCTCCGCCCATAACATAACTGTCTTCGCAATCAATGTCTGCCTTAAATGGTAAGGTGCCTTCTGATTTATAATAGACATTTTCCAATATTCCTTGGGGCAAAACTTCTTTGAGGGCATCTATAATAAGATTCTTGTCGCAGTGAATTCCTATTGAATGGGCTTGCATCACAGCGGTTTTCCCGTAAATATCGATAATCAAACCTGGTAAATTATCGCCTTCGCCATGCACCAAACGGAATGAATTATTGTCTGCTCTTATCAATCCTAACTTGAGACGAAGATTATATGCATCGGTAAGACGGTCTACGTAAAACGATTTGTCAATCAAAACGTCTTGAAAAGATAAAATCCTTACCGCGATACTGCCAATTTGATAGTGACCGACACCCAAAAAGGTGCCGTTACTGGCAAAAACTTTAACAACATCGCCTTCGGTCAAATCATCGGGCTTTCGAGCAATGGCACCGGAAAATACCCAAGGATGAAATCTTAAAAGGGATTCCTCTTTCTTAGGCTTTAGAATTACTTCATTATTATTTATCATTCTCATCAATTCTAATTAAATGATTATAGATTTTTAAACATGCCCACGCATCAATTGCGGCATAAGCTTTTTGTGCTTCAGAAAGAGTGTCTGCTTCCCAATTCGAAAGGCGCTGATTCTTTGATATCTTTTTGCCAAAGATAATTGCATATATCTTCTGAAGACTGTTATCATCAATATCATACTTATCTACAAATCCTTGAAGGTCGATAAAGTTTTTTGGCTTTTCATCTGACCTTTTATGAATTGCTGAAAAATCATCGCCTAAAGAAAGTCCTATCTTAACGATTTCCTGGCTACATAGTACTTCATTTAACTCCTTCGGAAATCCTATCTTATTTAACCTGAATAAAAAACAAACGTCTTCTGTAGAGAGTTGCATCAGGGCGACTTTGTGTGTCTGACCTCGCTTAAAAGAGGGCTTCGTTTCTGTATCAAATCCTATAATCGCATGTTCTTTAAGAAAATCAATTGACGACTGTACTTGCGACAACTTATCGACTACTATAATCTCTCCTTCAAATTTTTCAATTGGCAGTTCGGCAATTTGTAATTTTGTAATTGTTAATCCCACTTTTCCTCCATTTTTATTCCATCCATATCTTCTTCGTCTTGTTCACGATAAAGTAATGCGTGAAGGGGACGAAGCACGTTTACAAGCTTTTGACCCCAATAATTACGGAAATTTATAGTACACCTGTACAAAGCATCGTTCATCTGATCGGTCAACCCATATTGATAAATTGAAACAAAATTGCGAACATCTTGATAAATATCTGCAATATCTTCCGATATAAAGGAGGTTATGGGGGTGTCACTATATTTCATGTCTTCAACAAATACATCAAGATAAACATCTTCATCTGCCATTATCTGCGAAACATTGGTTGATACGCGGGCGTAATCGTCTTCAGAGACAAACACTTCGGGTATATCATCGCTCACAATTACTGTTTCTGGTAACAATGAGGCTTTGATATATATCAATGGCAATAAACGGGTCATCCTGTTTATCCAGTCCAAACGCGACGATGTTTCATTATTCTCAAGAAATGCACAAAATTCAACGCTTACAGTAACAAAATCAAGCACTGTCTGAGCGTATACACTTTTTTCAACTCCTTTATCAGGCATACTTTAATAAAATTTTAACCTATTATTTTTGAGGTACTATTAATTCATACAAAAGTACAGAATATTTTTGTATCCTGTACTTACAATAATATATTCTCAATAATTGGGATGTACGTCTTTAAACAAATAATATGTAGTAAAACTAATTAACTATTTAACATTGTTATACATATATTTGTTTTCGTTTGATATAATGCATGCACTATCCTCCTCTCACGCTCCTCTCACCATGGTCTCACTATGCTCGCATATAACCGTTGGAAATTAAATACGGATTTTAAGTTAAACAATGTAAATATAAATGTTTTATGCGTGATAAAATTTTATACTGAATCACAATAAAAATGATTAATTTTGCGTGGTTTTTATAACATCAAATCAAATGAATAAATTACACATTTTAATAGCAACTATCGTAATCCTTTTTTCTTCTTCAACTTTTGCTCAAAAAAGTGGAAAAAACAACAATGCAAACGTACTTAGCAAGGTTTGGGACAAAGTGTCAAGTGCTCTTCCACAAAAGGAACTGACAGGTACATGGGATTTTAAAAGTACTGCGTGCATGTTCGAAACGGAAAACCTCCTCAAGAAAGCGGGAGGTGCAGTGGTCGCGACTCAGGTCGAAAAAAAATTTAATGAGTATTGCGAAAAAACTGGAATACAAAAAGAGAATACTCAATTTGTGTTTAACACGGATAGTACGTACACCGCACGCTTGGGCAAACTGAAGTTTTCGGGGGATTACTCAATCAATCCTGAAACTAAACAGATTTCACTGAGTTATATGAGGGGACTGGGAAAATTGGATGCTACACCGGTTATTTCTGGCAAAAACATGAAACTTATGTTTGATGCGGATGGTTTCTTGAAATTGATGAAAACACTGAGCATGTTTACAAAAGATAATTCTATCGAGATCCTTGCGGCAATGGCTGACATGTACGATGGGATGTTGCTGGGATTTGATATGAACAGGAAATAATTGGACTGAATCAAAGAAACATATTTTTCTCCTACGAATAGAAGAATTAATATGAGCAATAAATAACCGCTATTCAGACTTAGATAAAACAAAAAAGCGAAATGTCTATAGGACTTTTCGCTTTTTCTATTTGTTTAATATGTATCAATCTATAATATCAAAACCGCAATAGGGTACCAACGCTTTGGGTATGCGAATACCTTCGGGTGTTTGGTTGTTTTCTAAAATAGCGGCCATTATTCGGGGAAGGGCTAAAGCACTGCCATTCAACGTGTGACATAACTGAGTCTTACGGTTCTCATCGCGATACCTGCACTTCAAACGGTTTGCTTGATAGCTCTCAAAATTTGATACTGAACTTACTTCTAACCAGCGTTCTTGTGCTGCGGAAAATACTTCAAAATCAAAGGTCAAAGCGGAGGTAAAACTCATATCACCACCACACAATCGCAGAATGCGCCAGGGTAGCTCCAATTTCTCGACTAATGTCTGAACATAAGCAACCATATCGTTCAATCGGTTATATGAATTTTCGGGCTTCTCAATACAAACAATTTCTACTTTGTCAAACTGATGAAGACGATTGAGACCGCGAACATCTTTACCGTAAGATCCGGCTTCTCGCCTAAAACAGGCTGAATAGGCTGTGTTCCTTACAGGAAGATCTTTCTCATCAAGGATTACATCACGATAAATATTGGTGACGGGAACCTCTGCGGTGGGAATCAAATATAGATCGTCCACTTCAGCATGGTACATCTGGCCTTCTTTATCTGGTAATTGTCCTGTTCCAAATCCGGATGCTGAATTAACTACATAAGGGGGCTGAATTTCAGTATAACCGGCCTCACGAGCATTATCAAGAAAAAAATTGATGAGCGAACGCTGTAAACGGGCGCCTTTCCCTTTGTAAACGGGAAAACCGGCTCCTGAGATTTTTACACCTAACTCAAAATCAATGATATCATATTTCTTAGCCAAATCCCAATGGGGTACGGCATCTGAAGATAAAACGGGAATAGTTCCACCACTACGCTCAACAATATTATCATCTGCTCCTTTTCCTTCTGGAACGGATTCGTCGGGTAGATTGGGAATAATAACAAGCAGTTCCTGAATTTTTTCTTCGGCTTCTTTCAATTCGGTATTGTACACGGCTGAGCTTTCTTTCAAAGATGCTACTTCTTCTCTTGCTGCAGCAGCTTCATCCTTTTTGCCTTCTTTCATCAGACTGCCTATGGATTTGGACAAAGAATTTATCTTTGCCAACGTATTATCCAACATCGTTTGCGAACTTTTTCGCTGGGTATCGAGGTCGATAATCTGATCAATTATGTCCTTAGCATCGAAATGCTTTTTGGCTAATTTGCGAACGATTTCTTCGCTGTTTTCGTTTATAACTTTAAGTGTAAGCATAGTTCAAAATTATGTAACTTTCTACGACTGCAAAGGTAACAAAAATATAGATTAGATGAGTATCAGAAGAAGAATAGCTGCTGCAATTCCTATTCCTCCATACAAGAAAAATTCTTTATGATGCTTCGTCCCTGGCTTATACATCCAATAGGAGGATACGGCAAGAAACAAAAGTACAATACCATAGATTACTCCAAAAATATGTATTCCATTACTACTCACGCTTTTATGCAACCTGCTGAACTTATTGAATGGAAACACATAATCTGTTATAACATAATTGACTTCTCCGGTAACTGAATTATAACTACCTGTATTGAAATTGACAATATCACCTGAAATTTCTGATACTTTAAAACCTCGTAATTGTAATGCTGTGCCTAATTCTTCAGGAGTCAAAGCAACTGCAATGGTTTTTACAACTTGCTTATCGACTTTCATAAAATTGGTATTTCGGTAGTTTAATACAATACCACTTAATGCATAAACTAATGTAATTCCTATTGCGAAATATCCAACAACACGATGACAAGTACGCATAAAACAATAAATGCCTTTGTTCTTTATATTTTGATCCATAATTCTTATTTGTTTGTTTAAAGATACCACTTTTTTATTTCAACAAAAAAACTAATCGACATTCAACGGAAATGTGTCTGCAAAATCAACGATTTAATCAACATAACTGATTTGTCGATCTTAAACATCGAAATCTTCTACTTTTTCAATTTTCACATGTCAATAATCATTGCTGATTTGTAAATGCTTATTCATTCAATTTGTGTTCGTCGATATTTATCGGGCGTTTGTCTATAAACTAATATTTATTGTCTATTTGATTTGTGTATGGTTTTTCTGGTTTATACATTTGTCGCTAAGAATTTCATTCATTTAAGTTCTTTACAATTAGGTATTATACATGGATTAAAGATGAAAAACGGTCTCAGTGATGAGGCCGTTTTTTCTTTCTTATTGATTTGCAGTTGTCAAAGAATGACTACTGACTGCTTTAGTTATTGTTTGTATCGATTATTCCCAGTTGAGAATTACTTTTCCACACTGACCGCTTTCCATAACATCAAATCCTTTCTGGAATTCATCAATATCAAAACGGTGGGTAATTATCGGTGATAAATCGATTCCGGATATAATCATCTGCTCCATCTTATACCAGGTTTCCCACATCTCACGACCATAAATGCCTTTCAATGTCAAAGCCTTAAAAATAATCGTGTTCCAATCAACGGTTGTGGAATTTGGCAAAATACCTAACAAGGCAATCTTGGAACCATTATACATATTGTCAATCATTGAACGAAAGGCGGCGGGAGCACCTGACATCTCTAAACCGACATCAAATCCTCGCATTCCAAGGTCTTTCTTTACTTGCTCAATGGTCTCTCCTTTTGCCAAATTAACGGTGCGGGTGGCTCCCATCTCTTTTGCAATCTCTAATCGGTATTCACTCATATCGCTTACTACAATATAACGTGCACCGGCAAAACGACATATAGCAGCGGCCATATTACCAATCAAACCGGCACCCGTAATTAACACGTCTTCTCCTAATAGCGGAAAGGCTAATGCGGTATGTGCTGCATTACCAAATGGATCCATAATAGCTGCGAAATCGTCTGAAATTCTCGGATCGAGCTTTACAACATTGGACGAGGGTAACGATAGATACTCGGCAAATGCTCCGTCACGATTTACACCTATCCCAACCACATTCTCGCAGACATGAAGCTTGCCTCTTCGACAATTCCTACAGTGACCGCAAGCTATGTGACCTTCTCCGGTAACTCTGTCGCCAATGGATAAATTCTCAACACCACTACCCATCTCAACAATCTCTCCAACATACTCGTGACCAATGGTCATAGGGGTTTTGATGGTTTTCTGCGACCAGTCATCCCATTTATATATGTGCAAATCGGTACCGCAAATGGCGGTCTTCTTAATCTTTATAAGTACATCGTTTACACCAATTGTGGGGATAGGAACTTCTTCCATCCAAATACCCTTTTCGGAATGTAATTTTACTAATGCTTTCATATTTCGTCTAGATAATCTTAATTATAATCTTAGAAATAATGCGTTTATGCACATGAATTACTTCATTTCAAACTACTCATCATTGGACTTTTCAGGGTTCAACTCATAATATGCGAACATGAACTACTCCAATTAAAACTCATTACTCTTCCCCCTTCTTTTTATACAAATGATTATTCTATCACATTTAATTTCTTGCCGATCTTAATAAATGCGGCAATTGCTTTATCTAAATGGGCTCGTTCTTGACCTGCGGATAACTGAACACGAATGCGAGCTTCTCCTTTAGGAACTACTGGATAATAAAAACCGGTTACGTAAATTCCTTCTTCTAACAACTCGGCAGCAAACTGTTGAGATAACTTTGCATCGTACAACATTACAGCACAAATTGCTGATTGGGTTGGCTTAATATCAAATTTTGCTTCTTGCATTTTGCTCACAAAATACTCTACATTATCATGAAGCTTGTCTTGCAAAACATTGGACTCTTCTAATAGACTAAATGCTTTGATTCCAGCTGCGGCAACCATCGGAGGTATTGAGTTTGAAAACAAATAGGGACGTGAACGCTGACGCAACATGTCAATTATTTCCTTATGCCCTGTGGTAAATCCACCAATGGCTCCACCAAAGGCTTTGCCTAATGTTCCGGTGATAATATCTACTTTGCCCATGCAATTATATTGCTCGCTGACACCGTGACCGGTCTTACCTACTACACCGGCAGAGTGACTTTCATCTACCATCACCATTGCATCATATTTCTCGGCTAACTCCATTATCTTGTCTAATGGGGCAACATTTCCATCCATCGAGAATACTCCGTCGGTGGCAATTAATCTGAATCTTTGTTCTTGGGCTTCTTTTAATTTCTCTTCTAAATCGGCCATGTCTGCATTGGCATAACGATAGCGTTTTGCCTTGCATAAACGAACTCCATCAATGATAGACGCATGATTCAACGAATCGGAAATAATTGCATCATCGGCAGTCAACAATGGCTCAAAAAGACCTCCGTTTGCATCAAAACATGAGGCATACAATATGGTGTCTTCTGTCTTGAAAAAACTACTGATGGCGGCTTCCAAATGCTTGTGAATATCTTGAGTTCCACATATAAATCGAACTGACGACATTCCATAACCGCGTTCATCAAGTGTCTTTTTTGCCGCGTCAATAAGATCTTTATTGTTTGACAAACCTAAATAGTTATTTGCACAAAAATTCAGAACTTCCTGACCGGTCTCTACCTTTACTTCGGTCCTTTGAGGGGTCACAATAATCCGTTCATTTTTATAAAGGCCGGCTTCTTTTATTTCGGCTAACTCATCTTGAAGATGTTTTTGCATTTTCCCGTACATATTCTTTTGTTTTATATTTGTATATCTTTCGTAAACTTGCTTATATATTACAGCTTAATACGAATAGCATTTGAATATAGTTACTTCTTAGGATTCAATTTCATTCGCATTTTCTAACAGGGAATTGGGTATCGATTTCTTAGCTTTTACTCCCAATTCTTTCAACTTCTCTACTCGCCTGATTAAATTACCTTTTCCTTCAGCTAGTTGATTATATGCTCTATTATAGCTTTCTCCTGCTTTATCTAGATTCGTCTTAATATCTGTAAGTGATTCTACAAAATTAACAAATTTATCGTACAAAGCAGCACCTCTTTCGGCTATTTCTAACGCATTGCGATTTTGATATTCTCGCTTCCACAAATCCATAATCATTTTTAAAGCTGCAATCAGATTTGTAGGACTTATCAATAATATTTTCTTGTCGTATGCGTATTGCCAAATATCTGCATCGTATTGCAATGCTAATAAATATGCTGGTTCATTTGGTATGAACATCATTACAAAATCAAGTGTTGTAGCATAATTTTGATAGTCTTTATGACTTAACTCATCAATATGCTTGCGAACGGAACGAAGGTGATCCTGAATATGCTTTTTCTGATCCGCAACATCTTCAGACGATACATAATTCGTATAGGCGGTAAGCGACACTTTGGAATCAATAATAACTTTCCTTTCATCAGGATAGGAGATAATCACGTCGGGTTGCATCTTTGAACCGTTCTCGTTGATGTAATAGTTACCATCTACATCCTTTAAATACTCTTGGACAAAGTATTCTCTTCCTTTTGTTAATCCGGATTTCTCTAATATATTCTCTAATATCAATTGACCCCAGTCGCCTTGGGTCTTGGAATTGCCCTTGAGGGCTTTAGTCAGATTATTGGCTTCTTCACTCAATCTGTCATTCAATTCACGTAAATTCTTGACTTCCTGTCCTAACGAAAAACGCTCTTTTGACTCGTTTATATATACTTCTTCTACTTTCTTCTTAAAGGAATCGATATTTTCTCCTAATGGTTTCAGTATTACATCTAAGTTTTCTTTGTTTAACTTAGTAAACTTACTACTTTTTTCATCTAATATCTTGGACGCAATGTTCTCAAACTCTAAATTAAAACGCTTGTGAAGTTCAGCCATCTCTACCTTTTGAAGGTCTAACTTGTCTTGTAATGATTTGTTTTCAGCTGAATAGGTCGCCAACTGCTTGTTGACTTCATTGAATTCGTCTGCTGCTGTTTTTAACTCGAGTTTTAATTGAGCAATATCTCCCAAATAGGTCTTAATAGACTCATTTGCAGCATTCAAATTGGCAGTAGCAGCAGAATTACTCCTTTCCAAGCCTTGAATGTATTCTTGCAAATGCTCAATTCGTTCCTGAAAAATAGCTAATTCTGACTGATACTCAATCTTATCTTCTTGAAAAGATGAAACTTTTTCTTTGTGTATGATTAAATCATTAGAGAGCTCATTATTCTTTACAAGAAGGATATCAAATTCTTTTCTTGAAACGGTTTTTGATTTAGCATTGAGTAAAACAATCACCCAAGCAAAACATCCTCCTACTGCTAACCCAACAAGAAAAAACAAAAGCTCCATTATCAATATAATCTTATAAAATTAAAGACTACTTACTTGATATTTTTCAATAAGTGCCCCATTCTATCTTTCTTGGTTTTCATGTAAAACAAGTTGTACTTATTAGGAACTATTTCAATAGATACATTCTCTGCAACTTCAAGGCCAAACGACTCAAGTCCAATACGCTTTTTTGGATTATTGGTCATTAAACGCATTTTTGTGACTCCCAAATTACGTAGAATTTGAGCGCCAACGCCATAATCTCGCTCGTCTGCCTTATATCCTAAATGAAGATTTGCATCAACAGTATCGAGTCCTTCTTCTTGAAGTTTATATGCTTCGGCTTTTGCCATTAATCCAATACCGCGACCTTCTTGATTCAAATAAACAACTACTCCTTTGCCTTCTTTTTCAATCATCTCCATTGATTTGTGAAGCTGTTCGCCACACTCGCATCTATATGATCCAAAGATATCGCCGGTAACACATGAAGAATGAACACGTACCAGAATAGGTTCGCCTTGTTCCCACTTTCCTTTAATTAGCGCAACATGGACTTTCTTTGTTGCTTTCTGCAAAAAAGGAATCATCATAAAATCACCATACTGTGTTGGTAAATGAACTTCTTCGCCTCTTTCTACTAACGATTCAGTCTGTAATCGATACTTTATCAAATCGGCTACTGATATTATTTTCAGGTCAAACTGCTTAGCCATTTCCATAAGCTTTGGCATGCGAGCCATTGACCCATCTTCATTTTTTATTTCTGCTAATACACCAGCAGGATATAGCCCGGCAAGCCTGGCAAGGTCTATTGTTGCTTCGGTGTGACCGGCGCGACGAAGTACTCCTTTGGTTTGAGCACGCAATGGAAAGATATGTCCCGGTCGACCAAACTCTTCTGGCTTTGTGTCTTTATTTGCAAGAGCTTTTACTGTTTGAGCTCTGTCATATGCAGAAATACCAGTAGTACAACCATTGGCCAAAAGATCAATGGACACTGTAAATGGCGTCGCATGGATAGAAGTATTATTTGAAACCATCATTGGCAAGTCAAGCTCTTCGGCTCTCTCTTTTGTAATGGGGGCACAAATCAATCCACGAGCATGCGTTTCCAGAAAATTAATTCCCTCGGGAGTAATCGTTTCTGCTGCAGCTATTAGATCTCCTTCATTTTCTCTGTCGGCATCATCAACCACGATTACAAAATTACCTTTTTTTATTTCCTCAAGGGCTTCTTCAATCATGTTCAATTTGTAGTCTTGCATATCTTATTTTTATTAATTTGCTTTTGTATCTATATTTTGTATTAATTCCTTCATTTCAGCGTTCAATCGCCTAATATCTATTATATCTTTTCTGATCCTGTTCTCATATATACGTGAGAAAAGCTTTATTATAATTCCAATCGGGAAAACATACATGCAAATGGTTGAACCAATCGATCCTGTCTTGAATATTCTCATGTGAGAAATAAGTATAGGATATTCTTCTGCTTTTTCCAAAATATAACGCTTACGGGAATTGGATAACTCATTAAGCATATTCTCTAAACTGTTTTTGATTGCAAATAGTTTTGTATCGTAAACATTATCCATCCAATAGGCTCTGTAACCTAGTTTACTATATATCTGAAGATGTTCGTCCACCTGATCAGACAATTTATCGATATTCTTAATTATCGCTTCTGCATTTGGCTCTTCAATAACCACTTCTTTCTGAGGATAATTACGCTTATCCCTTACAAGAAACAATTTCTTGAAGAAAGCTATATAGGTGTCTCCGTTCATGATAGGTGCATCATTCATAGCCTTGTACGTTAAAAATATCCCTAGTGGCAACAATATCATAGAACTGAACCAGGAACCAAACCAATGAATCCACACTCCATCACGAGCCATCTTATAACCTACATTATCAAGGATATAATAAATAATAAACAAGATCACAGAAATAACAATGGGTAAACCTAATCCCCCTTTTCTAACAATGGAGCCCAATGGTGCTCCAATAAAGAAAAAGATAACGCATGCAAATGATAAAGTAAATTTCCTGTGTAACTCAATCCAATATCTGTTAATCGCTTTCTGAGTGCTGACTTTCGATAACGAACGAAATAGATAGTCATTACTATTATTCTCTGCTTTTACAATTGCATTTTGTAAAATAGTAAGCTTCACATTAAGCTCTTGTGAATCAAAAATCGTATCTGAAGATGGGACCTCAACAGTCTGAGCCTCAACAATTATGCTGTCATACCCCTTTTCAGGATAATTATTCCTGAACGATAAATAGGAATAATCTAACATATTCTTCCTATCAATCAGGTTAACACTATCCACAACACGTTTCATTGAATCAATAGAAAACGACAACTCATTTACATTCTTAGACACATACCCACTGGATGTGTTTTCTTGAATTACAGATTCATCCCATTTATTAAAATTAGCATTAAAGGGAATAACAAGCTGCTTTTGTTTGAACATTTCACGAGCATAAGGCATAAATTTCCCTTTATTCTGATTTATCCCTCCTCCTTGTTGAAAATTCTGAAATTGTTGCCCGCTATAAACATTAAAGATAATAGACATCTTATCAGCTGACGACATCATTTCAGCTGAATCACAAACAATAACACCCATGTCATTAATATTGCCTTTTGTTACATCGTAAATAAACACATCGTACATCATGCCTGTTTCACGATTCTTCTTGTCTACATACAAATTGTAACCGTTAAGCTCTTTATAAAAAGTTCCTTCTGGAATTTCAAGCTCAGGTGATGCGGTTCTAACTGAGTATAATAGGGTGTAAAATTTAGTTTGTATTGTTGGCATGGCATTATTCTGGAAAAAGAATGCACCAACGCTGATCAGCCCAATCAATACAATTAAAGGCTTCATCAACTTAATCAATGATATACCCGCCGCTTTAATCGATAACAACTCAAGGTTTTCACCCATATTGCCAAACGTCATCAACGATGCCAACAAAATAGAAAGTGGTAATGCTAAAGGAATAAAATTCAGCGCTGCATAAAAAAACAATTCTCCAAGGACGTCAATATCTAATCCTTTTCCAACCATATCTGCTATATATTTCCAGACGAATTGCATCATTACCAAAAAAAGGCATATGACAAACGTCATTATAAAAACAGGAATAAAGTTTTTAAGGAGATAATTATATAAACTTTTTATACTAAAATTGACTCTCATTTTTTATAGCATTGGGCCTTCTCAATTTTGTACGCAAAGATAATAAAATCAAATACACAAATGTCTTTTTTGATGGATAAAGAATTAAAACAAAAAACCGGATAGACTAAAAAATCATTATCCGGCTCAATAATATTGTTATGATTATAAAACAACAAAGCATCTTTTCAACGCCATTCCTTTCTTAACTCTACACAGACTCTACTTAATATCACACTCCTAAGTGTCTTTTTAACTCGTCAACTTGAGTTTCCCATAATGAAATTGCGTCACTTTTCTCGCCGGGTTCAGCAAAATCAGTTATCTCAAGCGTCATATCACCGGTAAGCTCAAGCTTATGAAGCTGAAACTCAAAATATACATCCTCATCTTCTTCGTCAAGCCAACGTAAACGGATTCTTGATTGTGGTTTTACATCTAGTATTTCTGCCGAATTCTGCTCTCTATTCCAATAAAAAGTATAGATCCTTTCATATAAAGTAACCTCGTCAGCAAACCATTCCGACAAACCTTCAATATCATAAATCATGGTCCAAAGACTCGACTGGGAAGCACTCCCCATCATAAATTCTATATGGTATTTCTCTTTTTTCATCAGATAAATTTAATGCGGGCTAAATATACAACATTATTTTGAATTCAACATAGTGATCATTAACTTTCTTAAACACAAAGAGGGTGAAATCATATGAATAATTTCACCCTCTTTAATTTAAGCGCTATTATGGAGTATTATGGCTTATCCCACCAAATTCTTCCTTCTGTTCTGTCATTCTTAGAACCGTAAGCTGCGTCAGATGTCAATTTTGTAATCGCATCATTGTAATTATCAATGTTTTCAGTATTTGGAATTGATAAAACTCCTCTTCGAGGAATAACCAAATCAGCTCCGGCACTTTTAACTGCCTCAAAGTATGCAACTCCATCTGCTGGAACTGGCTGACTCTTAAATGCAGGAAGACCTGTGCGTTTCCAAGTAGCCCACATCTCTTCGGGTCGCATAAACAAATTAACCCATTGTTGAGAAATGATTTTCTCTAAAGAAACTGTTTGAAATTCGGGCTTTGCCAAATATGCATCAATTGCTTCTGAAGTAATGGGATGATAATTATCACTGGAAGAATTCATCGCTGATGGAACTTTCATTTTAGAAGCCCATGTTTGATATTGCTCCATTGAAGCTCTGATACCGGTTCTAAACCAGGTCAAAGCATCTTTTCCTCCTTTTGCTGAACCATCTTTTAAAGCAATTTCAGCCATCATAAAACATACTTCTGGATATGTGATAAGTGGAGTGAAAAGACTGATGGCATCCTGAGAAACATCGTATTTAGCCTGATCTTCTTTATCACGCACACCAAGCGTATTGCTGACTTTTCCACTATTTTTTACAAAGTAACGGCTCTCAATCTGGCTATTGTGACGAATAGACATGGTTTTATCCACACCTTTACTATCCTTATATCCCAGGATATAATAAGAATCTGTCGACCAATCACTTTCGGCACTGTCTGGATTAGCGGCCATACCTACATAACGGTCCGTCCATTGTGGAAACTGAGTTAAATAGTTGGGATAGTATTTTGCAAGTGAATCTGCCCATGCATCATTAGTGGCATTGTTGTTACCTTTGCCAAAACCATTTCTACGAACCAATAATGGAAGACGTGGATCATCATATTCTTTTAAATAGTTTACTAATGCTCGCGATGCAACAAAATTCACATTAATGCCTTGCATATCATCAGTATTATTATTATGCTCATTTGGATGATGATAAACACATGATTCATCATTGCTCGAAATAATACCTCCTGAATTTGCTAATACTTCTGCAACAACTGCTTTATAAAAACTATTGTCGGCTTTCTCTAAACGTTGAGCCATCTTAATACGTAAAGTGTTTCCAAATTTAATCCACTTTGCAACATCGCCGCCGTAGAAATAATCGTTCTTTCCAAGATTGTATTGATTATCAGTAGAATTAATCAATAAGTCTACATTTGCTTTTATCTTTTCATCAAAGACCTTGTATAATGGATTGCCATTAATATCTTCCTGATATAAATCATATCGGGGTTTTCTTATACCTTCTGTATTCTGAAATGCTTCGGTATAAGGGGCGGCACCATATACATCAAATATTAACCATGCTTGATAAGTCTCTAATATATTCGCAAAAGCGGCTACATTCTGATATCTGTCCTTTTCTGGATTTAATGGAATTACAGTATTTACCAAGTAACGTAATTGCAATCCTATTTGATCATAATATTGCTCGTAATATGGAGTGTATGGCGATGGACGAGTATTCTTGGATGAGTTTACATAAACTCCTTCAGATGCGCCTCCTGATGATACAAGATATTGCATCATTTGCATAACTCCTGAAAATTTACTTGTCAAATGATGCCTTTCTCTATTATTGAAATTCTGGGTTGCACCGGTAAAGGCATTTTTAGGGTTTGTGGTTTCAAGAAGTTCTGGATTTGTATTTAATTCTTGATAATCTTCTAAACATCCGGTAAGAAGTAATAGCGACAAAACCCCTACTATAATATATTTCAATTTATTCATAATTATAATTGATTTAATGTTAGAAACGTACTGTTAAACTAAGTGAATATGTGCGAGCAAAGGGCACTCCACCAATGTCTATAGGTTGTAATGGGTTATTTGAAGAAATTGATGCAGGATTCAATCCGTCAGTCAATTTATTTACAATATAACCTAAGTTACGAGCTGTCAAACCTACGCGTAAATAATTCATGCCTAACTTATTTAAAACTTTTTCAGGCAGACGATAACCAACGCTTACTTCTCTCAGTGCAAACCAGGTATTGTCTTGAAGACCTAATTCTGCTGGCATTCCCCAACCTAAATTACCCCAATAATATGCAGCGGCTAACATAGGATTGATTAAGTTATTATCTACGGCTTCCTGATAGGTCATACCTCCTAAGTTCACCATATATTCTCCTCTGCTATTTTCATAAATGGAACCGTCATTGTTCTTAACAAGATATTGTGTTGGTACATTTTTGTTTTTAGCAGGGGCTTGAACATCTTCATCAAATACACCATCAAGCATAATACCATTGTATTGTGTTTCGCCTTTATAATTGATACGGGCAACACCTCCATGCTCTTGATCACGACCGTATAATGAAGATTTTAATGTTCCTCTCGATGATGCATACTTATATGTGTTTGAGAAGAAATTACCACCTACTCTACCATCTATCAATGCATACAAATCAAAATCTTTATAAGAAAATGAAGTGTTTACACTTAAAAGAAAATCAGGCTCTACTTTTCCAAGTACTACTCTGTCATTGATTCCTTTGTCAATATTTGTAACGTATCCGTATAATGGAACTGAATTTGGATTTCCATAATTTCCCCAATAAGTCAATACAGGTTTTCCATTTCTAGGGTCATTAGCGTCTTCTGCATTAGCAAAACGATAAATTGCCGCACCATAAGGACTGCCATAAGGTGATGTGATTACACCAAAATCTCCGTTTTCGTATGCCCAAATTTCAGGACCTCCATCATAAGCGCCAAAAAGTTGCCATTCTTTAACATTCTCATGCATGTTAATGATTTTACCACGATTTAAAGTGAAATTAGAACCCACTGTCCAACGAATGTCTTTAGTCTTTACAGGGGTTGCTTCAAACTGAATCTCAACTCCCTGGTTTTGAATATTTCCAGCATTAATCAATTGCTCTCTTGCTCCGGATTCAATTACTGCTGGCACCTTCAGAATCTGATTACGTGTATTGGTTTTGTAATAAGCAAAATCTAAGAAAATACGCTCGTCCAAGAATCGTAAATCGGCTCCTAACTCAATTGATTGCTGAATTTCTGGTCTTACATCTCTATTCCACGCTGTTCCAATTTGTGGCTGCGCCATAAGCACTCCATTTCTATCGGAATCAAGCTGATTGGTCTGACTGAATACACCAAATCCATTAGTGGTATTATAAGCGGAAGTGCCCATACCTACTTGAGAAATTGAAGCTCTTAGTTTTCCAAAAGAAAACCACGCTGGTAATTCATATGTATCGGTAAATACCCAAGATAGGTTGGCAGATGGATAGAATACTGTATAATTATTCATTCCGGCAACCATATAACTAGGATAGGTCAAAGTTGACAACCAGTCATTACGTCCGGTAAGTTCCAAATAGACTTGATCTCTCCATGACAAGTTTAAAATACCTGACAAACCAAATACCTGAAGATTTCTTTGAGTATATGAGTATGATGGAATAATTGAGTTCCTGGAGTTAGAGAATGCAAAAATAGCAGGAATATCTAAACCTCCGGAAGTAGACTTGCTCCAAGAATTACTTGGGGTGTTTCCATATAGCTCTGATGCAACAATAGCATCAAACATGAATTCTTCGTCACCAATTTTAAACTTATTTTCTGTCGATTGCAACATTCCCAAAAAGTTATATGATCCGGAAGTTTCACCTGAACGACCGTAGCTGCCTGATCCGGAAGGACCATAATTAGCTCCTGTACCATATACTTTATTAAGAAGATTCCAGTTATAGTAGTTGTAATTTCCCTTTATACTTGCTGTTAACCAAGGGGCTATTTTTGCTCGCAATGTTAAGTTGCTAAGTAAAGAATTCTCTGAACGCTGACTCAAATTCATATCGCGTGAATGGAGATATCCTCTTAAATCTCCCCAGGGACTATCGGTCTCAACTGCATGTGTAACTGGATCACGATACATACTTTCGTATGCTTTCATGTCCATATTTCTTGGAGTATAATAGGTACTCATCATTCCCAAGTTTCCACCCCAGTTCCAACCACCTTGGTTTGCACCGTTTTGAGCTGTTGAAAATGCATAGTTCAAACCTACCTCAATAGAGAAAACATCATTTAAATCAGTCAAACCTTTGAATGAAATGGTATTACGTTTGAAATTGTTTCGCTTGAAAACACCATTGTTATTTGTATAAGAATAAGATACACGGAATGATGAATTTTCTCCTCCTCCATTAATGGCCACATTGGTGTTGCTGTTTAAGCCTGATTGGTATAGGGCTTTCCAGTTGTCTGGATGTGGCACAAATGGAGTCTTTTCACCGTTTGGTAAATATTGATTAACCAATGATCCATCCATTTTAGGACCAAAACTCATTGAGGTCCTTTGTAATGTTCCATCAGCTAAATAATCTCCTTCATAACCATTACTCGGACTGCCTGCGCCATAAATATCCTGAAACTCAATGGGTGATTTGTAAATATCTGTGGTTTCAAGTGATTGCGACACTTCAACACCTAGACCCTTCTTACCAAACCTACCGCCTTTGGATACGATTACTACAGCACCATTAGCACCTCGAGATCCATAAAGAGCTGTTGCTGCAGCACCTTTCAAAACGGTTACACTTTCGTAATCCGATGGGTTAAGATTCTTTAACTGTGATCCCCAGTCGGTTCCATCTAATGCTCCGCGAATGGGCTCTTGAATAATCATACCATCAATTACAAATATTGGGGAGTTATTCTTGTCTATTGACTTAGCTCCACGAATTGTAATAGATGAACTTGATGTAACTCCTGATGCTCCAACAGCATTGATATTTACTCCGGCTACTTTTCCTTGCAATGCTGTAATCGGATTGATGGCATTGGTACGGGCAATTTCTTCAGTTGATACTTTAGAGGTTGCGTAACCTACAGATCGGGCTTGCTTTGTGATTCCCAAAGCTGTAACTACAACTTCTTGTAACACTTTTGTATCTGTAACTAAAACAACATTTATGGTCTTTTGTCCGTTAACAGGAACGGTTTGGGTTACCATTCCTACATAACTGAACGATAAAGAGGCATCAGATGGTACATTGTTTAAGGTATATTTATCATCTATGTCTGTTATAGTTCCATAGCTTGTATTTCCTGCTACAACCACGGCTGTACCGATTACAGACATACCTGTGTCGTCTGTCACTGTACCGGTTACTGTGATGTTTTGAGCAGAAATAGAAAGGACACAAACACTCATAAGCAGTGTAAAGAGCCCTTTAATGTTAAAAAAAGGTTTTTTCTTTTCATACTCTCTCGTTTTTAATTAATTAGTGGATCAAAATTGTTATTTAATCATATTTGGTATTTACTCGACAAAATTAGCATATATTTTTCATATAAATATTAATTATAGAAAAAATATTTATATGTTAAGAACTTCATGTTAAAATTTATAATTAAACAATAGGGGTTAATAAAATAAGAAAAGGAAGCAACGATGTTGCTTCCTTTTCTGTTAAACAAATACTTTTTTATTTATTTTATTGGGACATATTCTACAAATGCTTCTATTGCCTCATAAGATGCTAAACCTAATTTCCAATACATTTCGGCTGTAGCCTTATTTCTCTCTTCAGATCGCTGCCAGAAAAGTCGCTCATCATCACCTAAGAAAGGTGCACTCTCCATCTGAGATTGATGCTTTAATATTGAGTTTCTCTTTTGACGCAACTCCTCGGGCGACAAGGGAACGGCCATCTCTATATGGTCAATCTCCCACTCCATCCAAGCACCACGGTACATCCAAATGCGACAATCTTTAAACCACTCTTCATCTTTTAACAAATCAACTGCGGCTAAAACGGCATTCAACGCTACTTTATGAGTCCCGTGAGGATCGGCCAAATCTCCGGCTACATACATTTGATGGGGTTTCACAGATTCAATAAAATCTCTGACTATCTCAACATCTTTTTCTGAAATGGGGTTTTTCTTCACGCGTCCTGTCTCATAAAAAGGTAGATCAAGAAAATGAATGTTGCTGTCGGGAACACCCATATACCTGTCGGCAGTAGTGGCTTCTTCTCGACGAATCCGACCTTTCAAATACAAAATATCAGGGGTGTCTATATCGTCTTTTGTTTTTTCATGCAACAAGAAGTTTAACATCTTATTGTTTTGCTCTACCATATCTTGGTTATCAGCGCCAAATCTTTCACACATATGGTTCATTACAGAAAGATATCTGATTACTTCTTCATCACCTACTGCAATATTACCGGATGTTTCGTAAGCTACATGTACTTGATGACCTTGATTAATCAATCTTTGAAATGTTCCACCCATTGAAATAACATCGTCATCAGGATGGGGACTGAAAACAATCACTTTTTTGGGAAATGGTTTCGCTCTTTCAGGACGATAGGTATCGTCTGCATCGGGCTTGCCTCCGGGCCAACCGGTAATAGTATGCTGCAATTCATTAAATACTTTAATGTTTACATTATATGCCGATCCAAAAAGGGTAAGCAGTTCGCTTAAACTGTTATCTTGATAATCTTTATTGGTTAATTTTAATATTGGCTTTTCTACAATATTACATAACCAAACAATGGCTCTGCGGATCAATTTGTTGGTCCATTCACAATTGGTTACAAGCCAAGGGGTACTAATGCGAGTAAGATCCTCGCCTGCAGAGATATCTATAACAGCTGCAACATTCTCATGGGTCTGCAATAACGAGGCGGGAACTGTCTCAGTTATGGCTCCCTCAACCATGGCTTTTATACTTTCTGCTTTTTCTTCTCCCCATGCTACAAGTATAATTTTTTTAGCCTCAAGCATATCTGACAAACCCATTGTCAAAGCACTTGGGGGCACTTTGTCAAGTGTTCCAAATATCGAAATGGCATCTTTTCTTGAATCTCCATCCAACAATACCAATCGGGTATTGGAATTCCTATTTGAACCAGGCATATTCAAAGCTACATTACCTTTACTGCCAAGACCTACTAATAAAAAGTCTAAACCTCCAAGTTCATGCAGTTTTTGCTCGTACTCTTCACATTTGTCACCAATAAGGTCTTTTTCTACAGTAGCATCCAAAGAATAAATGTTGGCTGGATCAATATCAATATGATTCAAAAAAACTTCTTTGATCGATTGAATACAGCTTGTTACATCTACAATAGGATAAAATTCGTATGTATTAAAAACAACCAAATTACTAAAACTTACTCCTTCTTCTTTGTGAAGACGAATTAATTCTTCGTAAACACTCACCGGCGACGATCCGTCAGAAAGTCCAAGTACAAATTGTTCTCCTTTTTGTTGTTTCTTCTTTAATTCCTTTACAATCTCACTTGCAACCTTACGGGAAGCGCGACTTATATTTTCATAAATAAGTGTCGGAACTTTTTCGAAACGTGTTAATGAATATTCTTCAAAATCATTCTCAGGTCTGTACAATTTTTGCGGGACCCTTTCAAATGTAATGTTGGAGCTTAAGTCTAATCTCATAGTTATAATATTTAATTGAATTGCAAAGATAATAAATCAACCTTAAAACGTAAATTTAACATGATAAGTTTAATAAAATTGAAAATTATTCCAAATCAACCACAGTTATACCTGCTCCTCCAAACTGTACGTGCTCATCAGCAAAATGCGCAACTCCATTAACTGACGAAAGATAATCCCTGATAATTTGCCTTAAGGCTCCGGTACCGGTTCCATGTAAAATCCTTACACGCGACACTCCCAACTGTATGGCGTCGTCAATATAATACATAACTGTTTGCAATGCTTCGTCTCCACGCATTCCACGCACATCTATGTCTTGCTTGAAATTTAGTTTTTTCTCGTGAATAAGATCGCGTGTATTCGACATTGTAACTTGGGAACGGAACTCTTTTCTAATCTGATTATTACTTACGCGTTCAAGCTTTTCAATATCTACAGTCGATTTTATTGACCCAAATGCTACGACAGCTTTTTTTGACTGGATCAAAAGTATTTCACCAATGGCTGTCTGACCTTTCATCTTCACAGTATTGCCTACTTGCAATGGGCCTACAGATTTGTTCTCTGAACTTTGAACTTTCTTAATCTGAACCTTTTTTTTATGTTTTGTCTTTGGCTCATTTGTTGTCGATGCAAGAACGGTTTCGTGAAAGTCTTTTAATGATTGCCTAATCTCTTTGGTACGCTCCTTATCGGCTTGTGATTCACGAATTTCCTTAATCGTATTTTCTATCTTTGCATTACTCTCGGAAATCAATTTATTGGCCTCGGCATGGGCTTGTTCAAGAATTTCTTTCTTCTGCTTTTTAATGGCCTCGAGATCTTGCTCATAATGCGAAGAGATCTCTTCTAAACGTTTTTTCTCTTTCCTTATTTCATCACGTTTACGTTCCCAATATCGTTTATCACGTGAAATGTCCTGAAGATATTTGTCCATATTGATGTAGTCACTTCCCACTTTTTCTGAGGCATCTTGGATTACATCTTCGGGGAGACCAATTTTACGGGCTATCTCAACGGCAAATGAACTCCCGGGATTACCAATCGATAGGGCAAAAAGTGGTTGCATATGATTCCTGTCATAAAGCATTGCTCCATTAATAACTCCCTCATTTTCATTGGCGTAATGCTTCAGATTCTGATAGTGGGTTGTCATCACTCCGTAAGCTCCTTTTTTATTAAACCTGTCCAACAGGGCTTCGGCAATGGCCGCGCCAATCTGGGGCTCGGTTCCGGAACCAAACTCATCAATGAGTAAAAGAGATTTGGATGAACTACTTTTCACAAAGTATTTCATGTTGATCAAATGGGAACTGTAGGTCGACAGGTCGTTTTCAATGGATTGCTCGTCACCAATATCAATAAAGATATCTGAAAAAATCCCTACATGTGAATTTTCCCTCAACGGTATCAAAAGTCCGCATTGCACCATGTATTGTAATAATCCGACTGTTTTCAAACATACCGATTTACCTCCGGCATTGGGACCTGAAATAATAAGTATCCTGTTTTTTCCGCTTAATGTAATATCTAACGGGATTACCTTTCTGTCTTGTTTTTTAAGTGCAAGAAATAATAGTGGGTGGACTGCTTGAATCCAATCTATTTCCGTTTTGTCTTCTATTGCTGGCTTTATGCCATTTATCTGTAACGCAAATTTTGCTTTGGCACGGATAAAATCAATGTTGGCTAAGAAATCATACGACTCAAGTATGTCGGGCAAAAAAGGACGAATAAAATTGGTGAAATCAATCAGAATTCTAATGATTTCACGACGTTCTTCACTTTCAAGTTCACGAATGCGATTATTTGCCTCAACCACTTCCGAGGGCTCTATAAAGACTGTCTTACCGGATGCTGATTCATCATGAACAATCCCTTTAATCTTTCTTTTAAACGATGGATTCACAGGAATAACCAGCCTGCCGTCACGCATACTTGGCGACACATCTTTATCTACATATCCTTCGGCTTGGGCTTTGTGTAAAATAGAATTCAGACTCCTGGAAATGCCGTTCATTGTTATGGTCAACTGTTTCCTGATGTCTGCAAGATGTGGAGACGCACTGTCTTTTATTTGTCCAAAACTATCCAATATCCTTTCTAAACGTTTAGTGATTTCGGGATAAACAGCAATTGGCTCAGCTAATGCAAGCAGTTCAGGATACGGAGATTCCGACTCATTGCCTCTCTTTAAAAAAGCCACAATGGCATTTATTGTAAGCAACGAACGCTGCATCTCAAAAAGAGTGGACTGATCAATCCAGGTTCCCTCAATTCTGATATGTTTCAACGCTGATCGGATATCATAAAAACTATCCGATGGAAAAGAATCCTCTTCTTGTAATATGCGCACAAACTCCTCGGTCTGAGTCAACCACACATTAATATCTTCAAACGATTCAGAGAAATGCATCAACGATGCTTTCTCCTTCCCAAGTGTACTTAAACAATGGGCATCAAGGAGCTGGCGAATCTTTGAGAATTCTATTTTCTGTTCAAAATTATCAGGGTAAATCACGCTTCGTTTTTAAATTTGATTATTTCAAGAAACAAAAATACAGTTTTTCTTTGGAGGTTTCAAAAAGAAGTACTAATTTTGCAGTCCTATTTTGAAATGGATGGCGAGATAGCTCAGTTGGTTAGAGCGCATGATTCATAATCATGAGGTCGGGGGATCATGCCCCCCTCTCGCTACACTGAAAATCAAACACTTACCGCAAACTTCGGTAGGTGTTTTTTCTTTTTGGGTAAACATTGGGTAAACAGAGCGTATCTGTTATATACATGTCATATACTATGTTAAGCAATAATTATTTATAAGTGTATTTATTACATTTTTGTTCACGCGTGAACAGACTCACATAGCATAAAACCATTTCCCACAAACGTTTTCAATGATGTTCGTTCATGTTCACGCCTTTTTCGTGAACACCGTGAACACTTCCATCAAAATATATTATCCGCCCATTATTCATGAAGTATATGAGGTAATATTGATTGATGATAAAAAGGTGAAAATCATATAATACAATTGTTTTTTATCTTACACTGTATTAATTTTTATTCTTCTCCACAATGTTACAACTAAAAATACTTTGGTTGTAGGTTGTAGGTTGTATTTCATCTTTCCCTTTCCTATAAAGGATTACAAAGATTCTGGGCTACAACCATGTTTTTTCACCGCTTCTTTAATCGGTGTTCCGCTTTCAACTTCTTTTAGGAATTTCTTTTGGGTGGGGGTGTCGAAATCAAGAATGGAATCAGTGATTGTGTTGCTTATTTTATCGTCGCCACTCAACACGTTTCGTCTTGCATTGTCTGGCAGTATATCAACTACCTTTGAAAAGTTTGCGTTTCGGAGTATTGTGTTTTTGCCAACGCCATATTCATCAGCCAGTTTTCTGCTCGTTTTGGGCGTATCTGCTAAGTTCCCAACTTGGGAACTCTGCTCTTTCACATATTGATTGCTACCAGTTCCTCCCCAAATCTTCTTCTCCGTCTCATACCTCTTACCCCTCAAATAAGCAATCTGATTCGGGTTCAGATTACGTCTTCCTAATTGGTTGCTTATAATCCAGTTTAAAGCGTTTAAAGCACTTTTATTTTGGTGGTAGGCATCTTGCACACCACCACTATTTACATACTGATTGCCTTTAAAACTTGTAATCATCTTTTCCTATAAGAACCTCTGTTTTTATTTCGGCTGGTAATATATCAACGACTTGCGAAAACATTGAGTTTCTTGAAATGGTTGATTTCCCAACATTATATTCTTTTGCAAGAATCTCTCCTGTTTTGGGCTGTTTTTGGTGGTTCCCAAGTTGAGTACCACCACTATTAACATATTGATTTCCCTTGAATGTAGATATTACCTTCTCCGTCTCATACCTCTTACCCCTCAAATAAGCAATCTGATTCGGGTTCAGATTACGTCTTCCTAATTGGTTGCTTATAATCCAGTTTAAAGCGTTTAAAGCGCATATATTTTATATGGAAATCTTATTAGATTGATAGATATATGTTCTTAAAACGAAAGGAAATGCCATTAAATGACGTTTAAAGACTGTTTGTTGTGGTCTGAGAATAGATTAATCAAGAATCTTTTCTTTTCCAATATATATTTAGTATTTTATAAAAAAAGAACATTAAACTTTGTTTAATGTATTATATTTAATACATTATTTAATATTCAATTCAATACATTATTTAAGGTGCTGTTATTTTGTCGTTAGGTTGTTGTGTTGGTTGTCGAAAATTCATTTTTAATCGCACGTTTTCTGCAATTTGTTTCTTCTTATTTTTCAACTGTTCAATCTTGTTTTTTTTATTCTTTTCTTCTGCAATTGTTATTAGTTTTTCGAGTGATATTTTGTTTTTATTAGAAACATAAATACCACGCATTTTATTCGAGGAATATAAATGAATATTCCATTCAGATTCAACAGCATTCAACAACTTGTCTATTTGATACCTTTTTGAATATTTCAAATAAAGTTCAGGTTTATTTTTCTCTAATTCTGTTTTATTTCTAAAGCCAAAAGCACGTGCCAATATCAAATCTTTAGTAGTTTTACAATATGATTTTTTCCCAAGAATAGAGCGAATTCCTAAATATACAGCAAACGTCATTAGTTCGAATTCCGTTTTGTTTTCATCCCTGAATTCAAAAACCTTATCTTTTTTAATCATTACCATTGGAGAATGATCAGGTATTTCCTTTTCAATTTTTTTTGCACGTTTTATTATATTCTCAATATTTCCTGTAATTCCTAAATAAGAATAAGTTGCGATTGATTTCGCAAAATCAAATAATTCCTTTTTAAAATCTTCATCTTTTCCAAAAATTTCAAAGATATTCTCTATTTCTAATTCCGGATTAAACTCAGCACCATGAAAACCATTATAATCCTCATCTAATAGTATGTCCCCTATTTCTACATATTTTTCAAACTTATTTAGCAAATTTATTGGTATTGTTTCAGTTTTACGATAGTATACATATAAAAACTGTTTCACGAGGTATTCCTCTAAATTAAAGTTAGGGTCAGTTTTTTTTAAATCTTGTGTTTGTGAAAAATAATAAACTCCGTAATCAATAATATTATTTAATACCTCATTTGGTTTTATTATTAGGTTTTGTAATAAAGAAACTGGTACACACAAATATCTTTCTTTCATTTTGTTTAGATTTGCATTATTTATATATCCGTGATTTATTTGTTTAGCGAATCGTAATTACGATTGTTTCGTAATCAAACGAATAAAACGCAAACAACATCTATTCTTAATCAATCAAATCAATCTGTAAAAATACAATTAATTTATATTCTTAAACCATAAAGGTTTTGTTTATTAATTCAATTGTTTTTTCGTCATTGTCTTGCAGTTCAAGAAAGTTTTCCATCGTTATGTTATTTTCAGCGATCCACTCCTTGCATTTTTTTAATATTTGTCTTTTCGCTCGGTTATTGTGTTCACACTTAGCTTTCTCATAAACGCCGTTATCATAATGACGTGAAATGTATTTATACTGACTTTCCCAACTCTTTTGGTGCTCGTGTCTGTAGTGGGTTATTAAGTTTGCAACAAGCCTTGTTTTTTCGTTTGGAATTACCACATTTAGGTGTGAGGAAAACTTAAACTCCTTATTACAAAGGGGACAAACCCCAAAACCGTAAATTCGTTTTTCATTCTCAATTCTACATTGCGGACAAAATTCCTCATCTCTGTATTTGGATGAGCCACATTTACACGTGTTGCGGTTATGATCACGGCAGTAAGCATATTCATCCCCGATGGGAACACCGCAAATCTCACAATAGTTGTTTTCGAAATAGCTCATAATGTTAATTATTTAGTGATTCCTTTTAATGTGTCAGAATAATAGGTGTGCTTGTAGCCACCTTTGTTTCCCATATATACCTCTTTCATGATAGCGGTTTTAAGACTCTCTATTAAACTTGATTCTATTTCGCTCTGATCTAAATACATAAGATCTTTTGTAATAAATGTGTTGTTTACAATCCAGTTGTTTTGTATCTCGCCCAACAGCAAGCCATTCCTACATGACCCAATAGAAAGTTGTTTATTATCTTTCTTTACAATCTTATAATCTATGTAACCATTGTTGATAAAAAAGTGTTTTACCTTCTCTTTCGGGCTGGTTAATCCTAAATTCATTCGATCATTATAGCGATTAAATAAGTGTCCTTTATAAACAGCTATTCCGCCAGATGTTAACGGTCTAAACACCCTTAAACCTTTCGTTGTGTGGAAGTAGGTTATCTCTAACACATTTATATCAGCACCGCTCCTATATTTTTCAACTCCATCCGCTTTACTCAAAAAGAGCATCCAGTTGTTTTTCTTATGGCTTTTAATTTCAAACGCCTTGCAGAAAATAGCATCATTTTTTATTTTCAGCCGTCGTCTCATTCTTTCATATTCAAACCCGATTCTTTCAGAACTTGTTTCCTGTATTTTTATTAAATCTGAAATAACTTCCATTGTTATTTCCTCTGGTGTCATTGTTTCTACTAACATATCTTTTGTTTTATTATTGCTTTTGGTATTAAATATTTTATAAGATATTTTTGCATAATACTCAATCCTACTCATAATTAATATTCGATACTATCTTTAAATTCTTCTCTCATAAGTTATACTAAATTCATAATAGCATCTCCTATTCTGTCACTGATATTGTTTATCAATTCAACATTTCGTTTACTATTTGTATAGCTTTCTAATCGTATTTATATTTCTGTCACATCTAATTTTTTTAAATTTTCATTAATTGTTTCAGTCATTAATAATATTATCTGATCTTGTACTTCTCCTATCGCTTCCCATAGTGGAGTCATTTTTTCATCAAAAAAGTCGTCACTAAGAGGTCCAAAATCTTTCTCCATCAATTTAGTAACATAATCCCCTGCTTCCTGCATCATTCTGTGAGCGACTAAAAAACCTTTTGTGTTTTCAGACAATGTTACATTTTTCATTTCTTCGGATTTAGTTGCTTTTTCGGTCATTAAAGACTGTTCTTTTTCTTTGGTTGAATTTTCTGTTTTCATAATTTTTTATTTTAAATGTTGTTATTAAATAATATTAATACCGCAAATATATAGCTATAACTTTATATATCAAAATATAAAACAACATAAAACTGTATTTTAACTTTATTTAATACAGATATAACTATATATGTCTACATCTTTAGCTAAATTTGTCCTATAAATACAATTATATGAGGATAAAAGAGGCTATTAAGGCTAAAGGATATACACAAAAAGAGTTCGCTGATAAGTTAGGAATAACATTGAGTGCATTAAATCAACGCTTAGATGGTAATCCAACCCTTGGATCATTAAAAGAAATGGCTGAACTGCTTGAAGTGGATTTACTTGATCTATTTGAAGATAAAAGAGAAAAGAATAACTCAATTAAGTGTCCTAACTGTGGTGCTGATATTATTATTGATGTGAGAAAATAATTAAACAACATAATATTTTATTGTAAGCCGTATATTAAATGTTTTTTTATTACATTTGAAGTCTTTAAATTATTGATAATGTGCTTTAAACGAAAAAAACAAACGAATATAATTAACCAACATGAAAAAGATCATTTTTTTATTATTTATTGCACTGATAATCGCCTCCTGTGCATCGATAAAACCAACAGTTGGACTATATCTATCAGACGTAAACGGAAATCAAATGGGAGGAATGTCTTATATTGATGATATGATAGCTGTAGATTGGTCATATATTTATAGAGCGAAATTGAATTTTAAACTTAAGAATAAAACAACTTCTACGATAAGGATAAAGTGGGATGACGCGGTTTATGTGAACGCAAGTGGATCGATAGACCGCGTCATGCATGCGGGAGTAAAATATATAAATAGAAATGAATCACAACCACCATCATCTATTCCTGCGGGTGCATATATTGATGATGCCGTTATTCCAACCTCTGTTATTTCGTTCGTTCCGTATGTCGGGTGGATTGAGGGTAATTTGTTTGGGGTATCCATGGATTCAAGAGAGGCTAAAAAACAACTGGAAAATACATACGGAAAAACAATAAAGGTGTTGCTACCAATAGAGTCAAACGGAATTATTACCGATTATGAGTTTTCTTTCACCGTTACATCACTAAAAAGATGAAAAGGTTTTTATTTATCTTGCTAGTATTTCCAAGTTTGGCTTTCGGACAGAGTGATAAAATAGGAATATATTACCAATATGAAGACTCTGTAATTAAAATAAATCCTATAAAGTCGTCAGGGTATAAAACAAATACTCTTAGTACAGCTTTGACGATGGGTATAGCCAGCTCCAAAATGGTCATTAAGTTTCGCGGCGAAAGTTCAATTAATAAATTGTCAGATCCTTCGTTTATATTCTTCTTTCAGCCAGCAGAGATAATTAAAGATATCACGAATTACTTTAATTTTATAACATCACATATACCAAACAATTTTATACTTGTTAAACTCGATAAAAAAGGCAAATCAAGGGAATTAAATTGGGGAAAGATTAATGTTTATTCAGGCACAGATATTGGCATTCCGGAGGATATTTTTATACCATTTGAGGCATATAATATTGATGAGTTTTCTTATGTTGTTAAGCCATCAATTCAACTGGAAGAAGGCGAGTACGCTTTTGTTTTTGACGGAGCAAACGGATCTGGCGCATTTATGCCTATATTCGACTTTAGTGTAAATTAAAGACGTCTTCCTTGTTTAGTCACCCACTTATATTTAAATAAGTGGAATTTCGCCTATTTAAAACCACTGCTCAACATTTAACAAAAAAAAAAGAGCACCGGATCATGACCGGCACTCTTTCCAACCAAAGGAAACTACAACCCTATTTAATGAATAAATAGGGAATTAAATACGTCTTATTCTTTGTGCCTGCTGATCCAAAACAGCAACCAAAGTTTTTCAAGGGAAAAATCAAACTCCGAAAAGGGTTTTTTAATAATTTTTCCGCTGTTATAATACTTTTAAGATTTAATTTCATTTTTATCGTGTTTAATTGTGTAATCTGCTTCTTGTATCAATATATCTTTCAAGTTTTCACATAAAACTTCGTCTTCTTCTCTCGGATCATAGGCTTTGATGTATACCGTCAAAAGTGCCTTAGCAACTTCATATCTTGACTTAAAACCATAGTCCGTTATAACTTTTTCTAACCGTTTACCTGATTCTTGGCTTATTTGTGTCTTTATCTGCATTTATCTGTCTTTTTTTGGTATATATTCCAGCCGTCTCAGTGTTTTCCCAGTGACGATGTCTCCAACTCCCGACCAGTCGAATTTATCATCAAATAAGGAGATGTTGTAATCTTCTTCTTCCTTTTCTTCAATATATTTATAGTTCTCATCGACTTGTTTTAAAAAATTCATCACCAGTTCTCGCAATAAAACCCCTTTAAATTTTACCCCCTTTTCTTCCATTATTTTTTCAAGTCTGGAATTAAGATCGTCACTTAAATCAACTTTTATCTGATAATAATCATAGTCATATTTTTTCATGATAAAGTTTTTATTTTTAATTGGTTTTTCTGTTTTTTTACCCCTTTTCGGTCTCTCCTTTGCTCTTTTATTATTTCGTTTCTCTGCTAAGGCTATGCACTCATTTAAGTCATACAAAAAACCATTATTAACTGCTATTGCGGGTAAATATTTAGCCTTTCGCCAAACGTCGATAGTATCAACATGTACTCCTAAAACCTCTGCCGCTTTTCTTCTCGGTATTAGAGTCATAATTTTTTTAATTTCTTGATTAATGTTCCAAATTGCCAATAAACCCCGACCCCCATGAATAATAAGTATTAAATGTTAATGTTTTTATACCCCCACAGCCAAAAAATACTCCGTGTGTGAAGAAGGGAGGGGGGTGAGGTTAGAGCCCTTTCGTTTACCTTTAAAAAAGGATACCCCACTGTCTCCACAACCCATTTTAAGCCGTTTTAAGACTGTTTTTATCCATTATTGAACCTTTCCTTGATACATATTACAAAGTGTTTTAAATGGGTGGTAATACTCTCATACCACCCTTTATTTATTACTTGTTGAGCTTGCCTATTGCTCTCCAATCCGGTTCAATTTTTCCATCAATTACTTTGAAAAATCCTTCAATAACTCTTGGGAGTATATCCAACTCTTTCATTCCTTCTACGATCTTCTTTACTGCTTTTTCCATCTCGTCTGGTATGGTGTAAGTATGAACTTCTTTGAAGTGTTCGTTTATAGCATCAAGGTTAATATCAAATGATCCGTCTTCAGCTACCTTCACCCACTTAGTTGGGAATTGATACTTGTTGTAAGCGTTAGACAATCCGTTGAATTTAGCTCTTAATTCATTCTTCACCTTTACATCGTCCCATTTCATATAGTTCTTTTCTGCCCATCTCTCGCAATACATATCCTGCAAGTTACCGCTTTGAAGCGCTTGGTATAGTAAGTCCCACCAAATGGGTAAGTTCTCCTCCTTTAACCATTTAATACTCGCTTTTACTTTAGCATATCCTGTTGCTGATCTCAATGCATCTATCTGCGCATTTTCTTTGTCGAATAAAGTTTTCATATATTTAAAAATTAATAATTAGTGATTCTTTTTTCTATAATTGTAATTTGCCCATCCCTTAAAATGTAAGATACATTCTCATTCATTCTGCTCTGAATCGGTAACGCATGGTTAAACAAAGGTCTCAACTCTAACGAAGTGAAGTGTTCGGCTTCGAATAACTTTCTTACTTGTTCGGTCTCAAAGATGTTCATATTTAAAAAGACTCTATATTGTTAATAATCTGCACATTGAATCCATTTGGGTTGTAGATTATCTCATGCTTCGTGTACCTTAGCATGTCAATGCATAGGTAAATAAGTCCTGCAATACGTTTCAAGTCTTCATTTTCGATTTCCAAAATCTGCTCTGGGTTCATCTCGACGAGACTTAAGGTTTTCAAATAGTCGTTAGTAATCGCTTGAGCTCGGTTTAAAAACTTTGCTAATTCTTTGGCTGTATTCATTTTATTGAAATTTTGATGGTTATATATATATTCTTTCTTAGTAGCTGTAAAATTTTGCTTTTCGTACATCTATAAAGGTTTTATTTTTGCAATACTCGTCAATGGGTTCCAGATTAAAACATGGGTCGAATTTTTCCAGATTTCATTGTTTTTGGTTCGCTCAACAAACTTAAAGTTTAGTGTTCTTATTAAAATTTCCTTCATTTCTATTTTATTTTTTAGTTATTATAAAAATCTTTGGTTGTAGCTCTTTTTCCATATAATCGTTTGTGGTAATAGGTTTCAGCGATTACAACTTACAACCTACAACCTTACTAATATATTGTTGTGATACTCCTAACATCTTAGCTACATCTGTTTGGGAAAGATTCGGGTTTCCCTCGAAAATATTCTGTATTAATGATTTTTTTGAAACAGTATTATCTTCTTTCTTGAACTTCTCCAGTGATACAATAAAATACCTCATCATTTCTACTCCTGCCTGCATGTCGATTCCTGATATTTTGTTATCGGGTTCATCAATTAATCGGGATATCTTAACAGTGAGTGCTAAACGAAGTACTTGTATCTTCGCCTTGGCATAAACGGATGCCCAAAAGTCATTAGATCGACTTCTTAATAGTTCCATCTCGTTGTAGAATGATTCATAAAGATTTTCGGCTTCTTCTGACAATAAGAATTCATCTTTGCCTTGATTTTCATATATCTTATCTATAATCTGATCATATATTTCAGTTGATGGTTTTTTGGTTGATTTCTTGTATTTTCTTGTAGGAAATTCCGGATACAAGAATAAAAATCTTTGGGCAAATCCTGATTCCTCAAAGTTGTTTTTTTCGAGTAATCCAGTTAATACGCTTGGTTGAATTGTTCCACAAATATTAAGAAAAGGTTCTCTTATGAGTTGGGGCTGTTCTTTCTTTCTGTTGATAGTCAAGACTTGGTTGTCAAATATGGAAAGGTAATGTCCAACCTCTCCGCTCTTGTTGTATCTGCCAAAATCTGCAAACCAACCGCTCAATTCATCTCTATACAATGTGAGTCCGTTCTCCGTATAAGAAAGACTACTGAATAACGCTTCGGGCGTTGTATCTCCTATTACTGTTTGTTTCCAGTGTGGAGCTGTCCCTTGTTTTTCCTGTTCCCATTCTTGAAATTCTGTCTGATAATCTAGAAAGTTTTTTGAATCAATATCAAGTAATTTCTTAAAAGCAACTCGAAACGCTTCACTCTTTCCGGTCCCTGATACACCAACAACCATTATCCATAATTGAGGGTAGTTAATGTAGTTATCGTGGTTTAAAAAAGCTCTTTTTCCTGTCGCTGATGCTATTCCTGCTAAAAAAGCGATTGCCCAAAGTTCCTTTGGTGTGTTATAACTTTGGCTGTGTTCTTCAATCGTTTCTCTTAACCAACCGGATAATAAATGTATCGGAAATATAGATTCTTCGGTTTTGGTCGTTTCTTCATTTTTAGGAATGTCTTTAAGGCAAATTCCCATATTTTTCATTTCTATCATAATTCTATTTTTTCAATTTGTCTTCCTGTCGTTTCAATTCCTATCTCTATCCCATCTATGGGATTATCTTTGTGAGGGTTTACGGTTGCAATCTTTATCGTGTTATCATTACTATCCTTTAGTGGTATCACCACAACAATAGCATTAGCATTGGCTTGTACGGCTTCAAGAATTTTAGTGTTAAGATGTTTTGTGATTTCTGAAAAAAGAAGTGTTGTCTCTTGAAGTACTATTGGCAGAATATCATTTTTGAGAAACAATATCTCTTTCTGGAGCTTTTTTTGTGCAAACTCTGGTTTCGGTCTGTTTAGCTCTTTTTCTTTTTCCTGAATCAACTTATAAAGTTGTTCGGATTCAAAACTATCTATCATTTTCATAGTTCCCATTTTTAGCTTTAGGTTACTTCAGTTTATTTTGCGCCCAGCTATCCAACTCGTCTGCGGAGAAAATAAGTTTCCGTTCCCCGAAACGTTTAAATGGTATGGTTGCATTCATGGTATGACGGTAAAGTGTGCTTTTGGTTATTGGAATTCCAATCTCATTGAGATATTCCACCGCTTCCGATATTGTCAGGTTCTTTCTTTTTTCAGGTTCTGAATCGGCTTCATGGTTTAGGCCCAACACTTCCTGGAGTTGCCCGACTGTCAGCATAGCTATTGGCGTATCTTTCGTTATTTGCATAATTAAAAAAAGTTAAATATTTTGTTACTATTTTCTTTTCCCATACTTTTATAAAATATTTGGTGGGTTGTATCCACATTAATAGCAATAAGCAGTCGTTTTTTGGTACCTTTTTCGGAACTTTTTTAACTAAATCAAACAATATTAGATAAAAAACATAAAACGTAATTAGTTGATAACCATAACCTAAAACAACTGTGGAAAACTTTTACCCTATTTTTTTCGACTTTTCACTTTTCGCCCATTTTTTACGGATCGTTACTATGCTTTCGCTCTCTGGTTCTATGGGTTCGCCGCTATATTTTTTGATAAACTCTTGTGTGATCTCTTTTACTACTTTGCAATGGGTCTTTTTTCGTTCTTTGCTTACTTCATCTATTGTTTTCGCTTCCCTGTTCGAAAGTCTTATCTTTATTTGTAGTGGTTCACCCTCGAGTTTTATTTTATCAAGCTTTTTTGTTCGTTTATTTGATCCGATCATGTCGCCTTTTTTTTTGCCGTCCATCTCATCTGGGTTGCATTCCTCACCATACTTCGGTTTAAATTCGTTCTCCTCTATGTCTTCATCCACATCTTTTTGTAACTTTCTAAGAGTTCGTGTGAAGTTTACCACCAGAGTTTTTAAGATGTCGGAGTTTTTAGAATAGTTCAACTGATTTTTTATTTCCAAAAATCGTGTCGCATCCGAACCGTTTAAGTAAATTTTTAATATTTTCATACATCTATGATTTATTCGTAACTCAAAGCAAAGATAACATAATATTTGATATCTGCAATTTTTTTGAGCAAAATGTTTTTCACACTTTTTATTCCGCTTTACAATCGCTACATCCAACCTAACGCATAAAATATGTAATGTTCACGTTTGTTCACGTGTTCACACATATGAACGTGAACATAAACGAATACCCTTGTAAACGTTTACTGTAAAAGGTTTAAAGAAATGTAAGCGTGTTCACGCGTGAACGTAAGAGTAAATAAAACACTTAATCTCTCACTTAGATATTATATATCAATTGTTTTAGAATAGTCCTTTGTGGGATTAAGCAACCTACTGTTTATTTCTCTTCTTTTTTCAGGTGTCAGTGTATTGTATTTTGATGTTACATCGCGGGTAGAATGTCCCACCATCTGTTTGATGATTATTTCGTTTAAATATTCTTCTGATATCATGTGTGTCATGTAAGAATGTCTTGCAAAGTTGGTGCTTAGGTCAGATGGTAGATTCAATTCACGTGCAACTGTTTTTAAATTAATGTTTATTCTGCCTAATAGCTCTGATACTCTTTGTTTAATTTTGGCTTCATTCTTTTTATTTGGTTCAATACCATTCAAAAACGGAAAGATATAACCGTTTAAATCCTTGTTACCCCATGTATTAATAATATTTATCATTGGTAGCAGTAATGGTATCTTCGTATGTACAATTCTTTTCCCCCTTCTAATTGCCTTCTCCCGTGTAAACTTAACCTCACCATTTTCAACATTTTCATACCTCAGTAAACACAAATCCTTGAAGTTTAGACCGCTCCCATAGAATTGAAAGATGAACATATCAATTGCAAATCTAACAGCATTGTTTTCAGTAGAATATTCCTCCATTTTCCATACATCACTTAGTTTGATAAATGTTTCTCTCGGTGCATCTTCTTGTATTACATAATTTCCTAATCCAAAAGGGTAACGTGAGCCTGTTAAATAAGGATCACCGCCCATGTTGTTAATTAAAGTCCGAAGTGTTCTCATTCGTATTGCAACTGTTGATATAGAAGATCCAGTTTCAAGTAAGAACGTCTCCCAGTCATTAAGGAATTGAGAAGTTATCTCATCCCATGTTATCTCGACCTCGTCTATTTTAAAGATATTGTTTCCGGTTGTAATACGTTTACGATTCTTGTAATCCTGTAAGTATATGTTCTTGCTGTCTCTGTTCTTAAGTTTCTTGTAATTTTTAAAAGCTAATAACGCCTTATATGTTCCTTTATATACGTCTGCTCCACCTACTGCATGTTTCTTCTCCATCTCTTTTATTTTTGCCTTAAAAGCATCGTTTACGCTCTTTAGATCACCTTTGTTTAACGCCATTAATAAACTCTCAAAAGAGAAGTTTCCATTCTCTACAAGTGTATTAATAGCTTTTTTTAAAACATTATCGAAGTATTTGTCTAACGTATTTTTTGTGTCTTTGTGTTTTAAGAGATTTCTATTCAAAAAATCATCCCATTCGTTTAATGTGAATGAAAAACCTGTTTTAAGGAATTTGTGTTTTCGGTTATAAGTGATTCTCCAAAAAATAGGTGCAACCTCATCATTTATATTTCTGACTTTACGAGTCAAATTTACTGTAACATCCCTGTTGGAATAACTATAAATTGTAGCCATTTTGTATATACTTTTTATAAGTGGGTAAACATTGGGTAAACAAAAATAGCAAAACAATACAAATTAAACAAATAAAACGAAAATACTTTTTTATTATATTGCTGTTTATCAGTACTTTTACAAATTAATAAAAACTATAAAAAAGTAGGTGCAATGATTCATAATCATGAGGTCGGGGGATCATGCCCCCCTCTCGCTACAAGTACAGCAAACGGTTTCAGGTAAAGTCTTGAAATCGTTTTTATTTTTAGTCAAACTATAGTCAAATAAAACGGTACAAGAATTACTTTCCCTTTATGTTCCACTTTAAATGGATATAATCTAACCATCGAGTCAAACTTTCTTTTTTTACAGCAATACTTTTCTCTTCTTGTCGTTTTCATCTTTTCATCTTCTTTTGGAATAACTTTTTTTGAATTAGGTTATAATATTTTGCTACCCTCTCGGCTTTCAAGTCCCGGCGTTTATTGGGATTAGGGGCAGGAGCCTCGGACGCTTCCAATAGCTCCTGCATTATCCCATTCAGTTGACTTGCAAGGTCGAGTAGTCTCTCACGAGTTATTTTCTTAGGTCTTTGCCCGGTTTCAAAATCCGAAAACTCTAGCATTGCCTTTATTATTTCGTCTTCATTTGTAATTATTTCAGCATCGCGTAAATGCTTTTTCAATACGTATTGCGCATTTATTTCTCTTTCTTTCACGTCAACGGTTCTTTTAATTTTATTTCTCTGTTTAACGTCATACGAAAAAGATTGTTTTGCATAATCAATCATAAGATATTGTTTCATTCATTAGACGCGTTGCATATGCCCCTTGCCTTTTGCTTTTCTATATCTTGATGATCCGAATCTTATCGCCACCCCTTTTTTATGGGTATACTCCCTAATGCGCAAGCTTCCACCTTTCACCTCAACTATGAGGCTGCCTCTTTATCCTTATTATTCGACTGCATTTCGTTCATATAATCACTCAACCGCTCTAATTCTTCTGCTGTTGTATACAATTCGTTCAAAATTGTTTCCATGTAAAGACCGTGTTTAATATACTCGCGCTCAAAATCTTCTCTGGTAAGTTTTTCCGGGGCGGCGCTTTCCATATCTTTTGAGGCTGCCCTAACGATGGTAATAATTGATTCTAAGCGTGCTTCCAATTTAGTGATTTGTTTTTTTGAATTTGTTGTCATAATCACTACTGTCCACTAAAAATTAGAAAAAGTTCTTTGAAATTATTGATATACTATACTTTACGGGTCATTTTTTAGCGTGACGATTTGAAATTATATTTTTGTTCTTTTTATTATGAAGGAACAATTACACTTGGTACGCCGTAAGCAGAGGCTTCGCAGAATACAATACCAAAAGCATCAAATTCTGTGGGTAAATCAGAAAATGAGAATGATATAGAATTTCGCACAGCCGATTTAAATCTTCCGACTTTGACTTATCCAAAAATGGGATAATGGTTAAACCCTCGTCTTCTTGCGGCATTTCGGGTGGCACGCTCCCGATAATAGTCAGTGTGCAGGGAAAGCCTTCGCTTTTTAGTTTACGGTATGCTCCTAAAACTTTGTCGCCGCCTTTTTTTTGCCAGTTCACTCCGACAAAAACTAAATTACATACATTTATGTCTATATTACGCTGCCAATCTTCTGAATGAGAAATATTGGCTCCAAATTCAACAACATAGATTTTATCTTTGTTGCACGAGTAATCGCAAATTGCACTTTCTTTTGCCCACTTGGATGAAAAAATAATACCGTTTGCATTGTCAATCATTCTTTTTTCTACATCATTTGCTATTTCTTCAAATTTTATAGATGGCAAGTAAATGTTTTTCTTAAATAATTGAAACGTACTATCTCCTATATATATTATTGGCACTTTTACTTTCAAATAAGCACCAAAAAAGTAGTCACGGACAATAATGATGTCATAGTCATATCTATTTATCCTTTCAGAGATAATTTTGCCATACATTTGAGCGTACGACTCAGGGTAAAATTTATTTTTTATGAAACATGAAGATGAATGAACTATATTGCTTTCAATCCATTCAATAGAGTTTTGTTTCATTAATGAATTTGTTATATAGTATAAAGTTCCAGACCAGTTTTTAATATCAAACGGATCTATAGATGAAAGGAATGCAATATTCATATTTTTATTTAATTTCTGTGAGAATTAATTTCCCTTGAACTGTGACCATTAAGCGATTGATTCAAATAAATAGTTTTTATTCTTCGTATTTATGGATTAAATGATATTTCTAAAATAGTCGAAGATAAAAAATTATATATATCGTAATTTAGAATTTATATATTATTTCTAATTAAATTCTTTTATCACCATAATGAAAAGCAGGCTAATGCTTACTTTTTCATTGTAGGTTTAAACGAAGATATGATTCTTCGTTGTGTACAGTATCAGGAAGGACAAAACAAAAGGAAGAGAATAATAGTGAGTATGTTGATCTTTTTGATTAATTCACTTTATTTTAAAGAGTACTCCAAAACTCTGCCTTCATCTTTTACAAAATCCAACTGCTATGCAGGTGGTTGTTTAATATTTGTCCGTCCTTTACTAGGTAGGTAGTTTATTGATGCATATTTTTCAACCAATCCAATATAGATTGAAAATATAACTCAGAACGCTTTTTTGTATAAGTTTTATTGTTTTCTTTAAAAGATATTGTATCATATGGTTCATAAAATCCATGATCTACATTTGGAATAACCTGTATTGTAAAATTTGTTTTTTTGTAAGTGTCAATTATTTTTTTTGAATTTTCTATACTCCCTTTCGCATCAATGTTTATATCATTCTCTGCAAAAAGCATTAAAGTAGGAACATTAATTTTAGGGTAATAGTCATTGGGCTCCCATTTCAAAAAGTCTATGTCTTGTGGGGTATACCAAAATTTTATTAATTCATCAACATATTCATCTGCAGTATAATTTCGAGGTTTCCCTGTCAAATTGAGTAGATTTTGCTGCGTTAAACTTTTCGTGTCGAAATTTTCCTTTATTAATTTTTTAGCATAATACTGAATAGAGTCATAATTATCAATTTTTGATATAATGTTATGATTTATAGTTCGTATACTTTCCCTAGCACAATCTTCAAACTGTTTTTCTATTGGATTTTTTTGAGAATTTACCATTACTTGGCCTTTATACGTAAAATAATCCTTTGGAAAAAACGTCCTAAATTCAGCAAATAAAGATTTGTAAAAGGGCACTGCTGATGTTTCTGGGTGGTTTGTCCATTTATAATCTGCTTCATCTATGATTGGAATACTCGGTGTGACAATAAGTAAAGCGAAGTCAATACAAGAGTCTCTTGCAGCAACCTTCGCCGCCACTACACCTGTTGCACTATACCCCATTACTCCTATAGGAACATGACTAAATTTCGGTTGCATTTTTAAGAAACGATAAGCTTTCTCTACATCAGTGGCAACGGTTTCTGTTGTTTGAGTTTTCATCAGCTCAATATTATTTATGGATTGCTTTACTCTTGGAGATAATAAACAAACTCCAGTTCCAGAGGAAACGAACTCTAATATTTCTCTATATCCGATAGAGTCTTTTTTTGATCTAAAATCAGGGAATCTTCTTTCTTGATCAATACTTAAGATATAAATAATTATACTTTTTAAATTACTTTGAGGCAGATACAATGTACTTTGGATGGGAATTGAATCTTCAGTATAATATGTTACTTTCTCTATTGTAATCTTCTGATTATCATAGGAATAACACGACGATATGAATGCCGTTAATAAAAGAAATATAATGTTATTTTTTATATTCATCAGAATAAAAGTTTAAAAGTGTATGAGGTATTATGTTATTACCTCATACACTTTTTTATTTATAGTCCATCAGCAGTATAGCTGCTACCAGAATAGTACTGATCCATATATTCTTGCCCTCTTTCACTGGCATTTTTTTCTGAAGGTATATCATAATAATCTACTCCTGAAAACGTGTATCCATAGGCACTACCTGATCCCGCATATGCTAAATATGCTACTGTACCCATTTCTTCTTGTTGTAAAAAATGTCCATATTCATGAATCATTGTGCCAATGTCAAAATTTGCTTCTGAATCTTCCCCTACTTTTATACCATTGAATTGATAAGCACTTCCATTCAAGCTTCCAGTGGAACAAGTAACCCCATCAAATACAATAGTACTTCCACTATCAGGTTGATATACAGTTAATTTCCCTAAGTCTTCATTCTCATAATCATAACTAATGAGGTATCCTCCATTAATTCTTATGGAAGTAACTATAGTCCCTCCCACAAATCCATTTTGACCATTTTTGTCTATAATAGGCATAATTACTGCCAATTCATCCAAACTTTTTCTTGTTAATTTTCTTGTTTTCATAAATAAATAATTTTAAATTTAAAAATTTATTTGATTAGTTAAGCTAAATGTAGCTTATTCTTATTTGTAATAAATATTTTTTG